>TARA_B110000503_G_scaffold12284_2_pt1 | contig 48075 bp, 42 predicted proteins | sample TARA_B110000503 | Tara Oceans TARA_B110000503 (sample SAMEA4397472) | marine metagenome | biome: Polar Biome; feature: [SRF] surface water layer (ENVO:00010504); material: water (ENVO:00002006), including particulate matter (ENVO:01000060) such as... | depth 5 m | reverse complement strand
GCCTTGGGCGTTTGTCTCATATATTTTGTAAGCGTGTGTATCTAAAACAAAATATTTGCCCTTCGATGCGACAACAGACTCACCATGATGGAGCGCGCCTGAAGAAAACACATGAAGACCATCAGCCCATAAAATAACCGGTAATGGAAAACCCACTTGATGGTGCTCCCCATTCGATCCTGTGTAAGAGAATAATCCGAAGTCGTGCGTGTCTAAATTGTGGTGATTCACATAAGCACTAACTTCTACTTTTCGCTCTGCCGGAGTTTGACCGCCCTCTTTAGAATCAGAGGCATACACGGTTAAAGCGGTCGTCGAAAAATATAAGCCAATAAGAAGATGAATAAGTCGTTTTCCTTGCATTATAGCTAATTAAATGTGCCTACTAAATTCTGTGCAAAAATAGCATTCTTACTTATAATGGAAAAACAAAATCAAAGGTTTTTTTGAAGGTGGTTATTGAGGCCTTTCTGGGTTAATCGTTAATCGTTTTGACAAAAACAGCACTTCCATAATGACGCAAATCATGTAAGGCATGAAAAACGTCCAGAATTCCGCTCGATCAATCACTCCATCAGACTTGTAGTTGGGCAAAACCAGCAGAAACAAAAGACCGAATTTCACCGCGCTAGCGAGCAAAAAAACGGATCCAACGGCTGTAGAATCAGGGCTTAATAATTTTGCAATAATAAATACCAACAAAATACCAACGCCAAAATTCATAAAATAAGTTGTTATGATTTGGTTTGAAAATAGGGCCTGATTATTCCATGATTGTACTCCTGATTGGGCGCAAAAACAAGCCAGCCCAATCGCTGTAAACCAATAAGCGAACTGTTTAAACTCTGTTGGGAAATTCATGTGTTGAGACGTTTGGTTTGATTCATGACCAATAGCATTGCAACCGCAACACCAGCTAGGGTAAACACTACAGCTAAAGTTTTCTCTCCGGGAAAATACATTCCGTCAAGCCACCGCCCGAGTTGGTTACTCGCATAAATAATAACGCCCATTTCCACTGCGATGGACGTCAGCACCAACCAACGCTTCCAATTTTGAGGTTGCTGGGCCATAAGGTTTAAACGCTTGTGGTTTCGGAAGGATTGGTTTTTTTGAGGCGATTTGCCCGGTCAAAAAGGCTGCCCTTTGATGTGTTGGCGGCAGGTTGATTGGTTTTTGGCTCTGTGTGCATGCTACACGTCCCATTAAAAATGGCTCCGGGTTCGACCGATAGTTTTCCAACAATCACTTGACCTTGGATTCGTGCAGAGGCCTTAAGGGTGAGGGTTCCTGAGACCTGTAGCTCCCCTTCGAAACAACCTTCAATGTCTGCGTCGCCACAAACTAACTTTCCTTTGATTTGTCCGGATTTACCCAAAACAACTTTCGATGGCCTTTCGATGGTGCCTTCTATAATTCCATCAATTCTAAAAAATCCTGAAGACTGAACGTCTCCAACAAGTTTTGTGCCTTCATTAATCCTGTTCTGACCTACTGATGGTTCCATATGCTCTTTTTGTTTTTTCTCGCTAAACATGATACGTTTTATTTCTGAAGGGGCGAGGGCTGTGCCGGGTTTTTTAATTGACGGTAGGCCGCTAAGTTTTTGTGCAACTGTACCACCCGATAGTTTTCTGTCGCTAAAACAAAATAAGGCGCTTTGAGTTGGTGTTTTTTTAGCCCCGCTAGGGTTTCGGCGAAGCCTTGTGCTCCGAGTGCTGATTTTAAGCCATGAATTACAACAAAAAACTGATCATTGCTGTAATAGTCTCGACTTACATCAAGTTTTTCTCTTGGATAGTTTTCTAGGGCTTCAACTAGCCTTGCTAGATATTGCTCGCCTGCTTCAGCGTCTGCCGTCAAAAAGGGATAGACGACCTTAAACGCGCTCCCGTCTGCAGTGAACGCTGGGGATGAAATATTAGGCAATACCTGGGTGTAAATGTTTTGGGCTTGTTTGCCTTCTGGAGACTGTGGATAGGTAAGTGCCACAAAATTAATGGCGTTCTTATAGGCTTCAAAACCCTCTGTAAAGGATAGTGTTGTGGCTTTTAACAACTCGAGTTTTGGAATAATGTCGTTGCCTTGGTAACGGTTCATGTAGTCCTCACATAGGGCCAAAACCGCGGCATATTCGCCGTTTTCAAACTGGCGATAAAGTGCTTTATATTTGAACTCAGGGCTCGAAGAATCCGTTGTCAATTGGGTTTGTGGGTTCCTCAATATTTCGGCATAGCGGGATTCGGGATGGTTGGTAATGATGTCGTTTTTCAATCGTTCTGCCGCAAGAGCATCGTCAATGGTTATGTAGATTTTATACAAATTATATTTTGAAGGCAGAATCAAGCGCTCCTGTGGCCCATAGGCCAACAATCCTTCTAGCTTGTCAATGGCACGCTGGTATTCACGGAATTTTTCCTTGTACACGACCCCAAGTTGGTAATACGCAAAATTTCGGGTGCGCTTCAATGAATCGATCACGATGGAATCCGATGGAATTCTCCCCATGTAGGTGTTGGGGTCCATAATGGTCCGGGAGGCAATGCTCAAGCCTTCTTCTTCAACAAAAAGCTGGTCTGCGCCCATATTGATGGCCTTAGAATCGTTGCGCCAATTATCTTCGAGCTTTCTGTTGCCCCAGGTTTTTTTGAATTCTTGACGACCATAGGCCACCGCTGTGCTGTTGTAAAAATAAAATAACTCGTTGCTGCCTGCATTTTTGCTGGATTGCTTCTCGTAAAACTCCTTGTTTTCTTCGCGTCGTTTGGTTTTGGCTGTAGCAATAGAATCCTCTTTCGCCTGAGCAATCAATTCTTCGGTATATGCGGTAAAATAAGCCAATCGCTCTTGGTCATTCATGGCGACAAGCCGCAGTATTGAATCGTTTTTATTAGCGATGTCTTCATATTTAATAACGTCTGCTAAATTGTCCAATCGCTTTTTCATTCTTCGCCAAGGGCGTGAATTCTCCTTGAGAAACGTCAAAGTGCTGTCGTAATATTTGCCCGCGGTTCGGTAATTGGCCTGCTCGAAACTAATATCCGCCAATGTTCCGTAATTACGGGCTTGCAAGGGCTGGTTCTGGCTGTAATTCTCAATCGATCTGTTGTAGTAAGCCACGGCGCTATCCGTGCCTTTCATGATGCGATACACATTGCCTGTTTCGTGGAAGATAACATCCTTAAAGGGTCTGTTTTCGCGGTCTTGACCCAAATCCATTAACAACTCCGTGAGGGCCAAAGTGTCTGCTTGGCGATAGTCGAAGTTGCGTATTTGTTCTAAAAACGAGTGTATGTAGTAGGTTCTTGAAGTCGCGCGCTTGAGATCAATTACTTCCTGAAAAGCCAGGTCTGCGCTGTCTTTGAGGCCTAATCGGTTATAAATTTGCCCTTTAATAAAGGCATATCGGCCCTTGAGTTCTTTATCTATTACCAAGGATGCTGCCAGCTTAATTTGGGGCAATGCCCCTTGGAGCGTGTCTAGGTTAATATAGGCCTGGGCCATGATGGCTGCCGCGTCGGCACGATCTTCTTCGGATAGCCCGTCTTTGCTAAATAATTCGTTGAGTTCGGCAAGAGCCCCCTCTTCGTTACCCATTTGAATGTTGGTCTTTGCCTTCCACATTCTGGCCTGATTAATGCTGTTGCTTGTGGGGTATCGATTCAGGATAAAGTTAAACGCATCCAATGCGGGCACAAATCGTTGGGCGTAATAGCGGGCCTTCCCCAACAACATATAAGCCTCGTCAATTTGTGGATTATATTCCTTCCCATTGAGATAGACCGCGTGTTTCTGAATTGCTTTTGCGGCTTTTTCTTCAGCACGCTCAAAATGAGGGTTCCCTTTTTCGTTGGGTTTTAGAACGGCTTCTTTAAGTTCAAAGCGCTCTACGGGCAAGACCTCCCAAAAATTATCTCGGTAGGTCGCCGAGAGTTCTTCGTTTCCACTAACCAAAGCAACATCGCCATTAAAAATGGCGTTATATTCTGCCGTAACCGCGTGGACATTTCGGGTAAGAAACGTGTTTTTCTTTCTCGAACAAGAAAGCAAAACCACCACAGAAAGCAATGCAACAAGATATTTATGGAATCGATTCACTCAGCGCTTGTTATATGGTATGATAACTTATAAAGCTTTGCATTTAGTATTTCTATAAAAGCATAGGAGGGTAAAAATACCATTCTTTTTGATAAGTGACTCTATTTGGCTCAAAAAACAGCCGAATATCCCGGGGCTGTTGTCCTGTTTAAAGCCAAGGATTTGTATTTTTGAAAAAAAATAGAGATGCAACCTGAGTATTCCTTAAAGGTCACCCACAAAGCCCAATTGACCAAAAATGCGCTTGTGCTCCAATTCGAAATGCCCGAAGAGCTCGCGCGACAATTTCAATTCATCCCTGGGCAATACATAACCCTTGTTCAAGAGATTAATAGCCAAGAAATCCGCCGCTCATATTCCTTGTGCAGCGCGCCCCGTGCACAAGAATGGGCTGTCGCCATCAAAAGAGTCGATCAAGGCGTGTTTTCTAATTGGGCCCACGACAAATTAAGTGTTGGAGATACCATAAAGGTTCTCCCGCCAGAAGGGCGTTTTATACTGCAACCAGATGCTGCTGACCAAAGCCATTATATGGCCTTTGCCGCGGGCAGCGGTATCACCCCAATCATGAGCATGATTCGCTCCGTTCTGACCCAGGCACCTCATGCCAAATTTACACTTGTGTATGGCAACCAGAATAAAGCAGAAACCATGTTCGCTGAAGATCTCGCAGACTTAAAAAACACCTACCCTGATAGATTTTCTCTGGTTTCTTTCTATAGTAGAGAAACCCTAGAAGGAGCTCGATTTGGGCGCATTGAAGCCAGCACTGTGCGACACCTTATGAAGCAAGAGTACGCCGACACGAAATTCGACCAGTTCTTCCTTTGTGGGCCTGAAGCCATGATCGTGGTTTTAAAAGAGGTCCTGCAAGAATTTGGTGGCACCTCCACAAACATACACTACGAATTGTTTTTCTCTGTAGCACAAGAGCCCACAGAAAGCGCGCAGGGCCAAAGCACGCTAAGGGTGGTTTTGGATGGGGTAACCGACACTTTTGTGATAAATAAGGATACGCCGATTTTAGATGCGGTTTTGGCCAAAGACTTGGATCCGCCGTACAGCTGTCAAGGCGGGGTGTGCAGTTCCTGTATTGCCCGAGTGACCGAAGGAAAGGCCACCATGATCAAGAATCAGATTTTGACCGACAGCGAAGTGGCTGAAGGGCTTATTTTGACTTGTCAAGCATTGGCTGAATCTGATGTAATTTCCATTGACTACGACAACGTCTAAAGGGTGTTGGTTTTGTCGAGAATGTCAGATAGCCTATTGATCACCATTTCAGGGATAATGGTTTCCATCGCTTTGTCATAGCCTTCTGGCATTTCTTTCCCATAGACAGAGGTGGGGATTTTAGGAAAATGCGTGCGGTCAGCACACAGTTGGTTTTCTGCTGGTTGTGCAAACGGCGCAAATCCAAAACACGGGTGGGTTACCCCCCAAAGCGTGATTACAGGTAGGCCAAAGTTTGCCGCTAAATGTCCGTTACCACTGTCCATTGCGATCATCACGTCGAGCTCTTGAAGCAACATAAGTTCTTGAGCAAAGGTTCCGCTGCCTGCACAATTGCGGACCTGTTCGTGGTCTTGGGACCATTGATTCAATGTGTTTTGTTCTTTGCCTGGCCCGCCAAACAACAGTATCGTTCCTTTCCATTTCTGTGACACTTCGGTAATTAACTGGCGCATCATCGCCTCAGGATATGCCTTTCCGGGGAAAGCTGCAAATGGGGCGATTCCGATTAATGGTCGCGGCAAATTGTCGCGCAATTGTGTGGCTTGATCGTCCTTTGGGACCTTATGGTTCGCCACCAAATGGGGCGTGAGGTCAACCGTGAGGCCTAAGCTGCGAAAAACGGCAGCATAACGCTCGTGTGACGACGTGAGCCAGGGGGTTTTGGGATCAAAGTTCTTCGTGATCTTTTGTTTTTCTTGACGGCCTTTAAAAAGCGTCGCTACAGGCAGGCCACTCCATTTTAAAAACAAACGCACCACATGACTGCGCAGGACATGGTGCAGATCAGCAACAGCATCAGGGTTTGTTTTTTTAATGGCCTTGGCTAAGCGCCACAAGCCAAAGACGCCTTTATGCTTTCCATTGACCTCAGCAGCCATAAATTGGACTTGGCCAATTCCTGCAAAAATAGGGGCGAAACGGCTTCGAGAAATCAATGTTATTTTTATTTCCGGCTGGGCCTTTATCAAGGCTAAAACCACCGGGACCAACATGGCCACATCGCCCATAGCCGAAAGTCGGATCACAGCGATATGTTTTGGGGTCGAATTCACTTGTTATTTTTGGGCGCGCAGGACCGGGTTCAACTCATCGTCGTTGTACATCTTCATTTGCTTATACACCTTCATGTATTTTGTTCCAGAAGCAATATCGGTCAACAACTGCTCAATGGCAGAAGTCAAATCTAGCCGCTGGGTCAACAAAACATCTAGCTTGGCCTGACAGGCCGCCTGATGTGTCTGGGAAGCGTCTTTGCGGGTCGCTTCTTGATCCATGTGGTATACTTTTAAAGCCAAAATAGAGAGGCGGTCTACCCCCCAAGCAGGGCTTTCTGTGTTGATGGTTGCCTGGTTTGAAGGGGTGACGTCTTTGTAGGTGTCAAGAAAATAGCCGTCCAAATATTCCACCATATCGGTGCGGTCTTGATTTGACGCATCGATTTGGCGTTTGAGGGTGAGTGCGGCAACTGGGTCAATTTCTGGGTCACGAATGATGTCTTCGTAGTGCCACTGAACGGTGTCGATCCAGCATTTGCGATAGAGTAAGTGGTCTAATAGATCCGTCTCGCGACTATAGGGGTTGGCAAAAGACTGGTAGGGGTCGTCCAAAACATGATACTGCTGAATCACTTCTTGAAAAATGGACAGTGCTTTTTGGGTAAACATAGACACGATTTGATTAAACGGTTTACAAACGGGTTTTTGATCTCGGGTCAAAGATACTTTATTTTAGGAGGAATTCGATAATGGGCAATAGCAGTATCCCCAGAATCATCAGCTCTTTCACTACCCGATTGCGCTGGCCTTCTAAAACACTGACCAGGATGATCGTGACTTGAGGCGCCACTAAAAGCAAAAAAACCGCGTAAGGCGATGAGGTGTTAAGCCCCATAATAACCAGGCCCAACGCTGCCATATACAAGGTCCATTGGATGTGGGTTCTGCTGGCTCTAGAGGCGTCTTGACGAGACTTCGTCAAGCGCCACGCACCCAAAATAACGGCAAAACACCCAACCCCAAATAGCGCTATAAGCCAGGTTTGTTCCGGCCAGTGCCAAACCAATGGTGTGCTCTTGGCTAAAGGAAGAAGCGCCAAAACAAAACCCATATCAGGATCCATTACGGCATACGCCAAGGTCAGCATCGTCACAGCAATTCCCGCCAAAAAAGGAATAACCGCAAATCGCCAAGAAAATTGATTGAGGCTGCCTATCGCAATCGCTAAGGGAGCCAACAAGAAAAGCGCCCAAGGATAAATTAATGCCAGTACGAACACCCAAAAACCAGCGTCCCAAATTTTCTTTTCAATGGCAGCTTCGTTGGTTAGGCTATAGATGCGACGGTAAAAAAGTAGTGCGCCAATCAGGGCGAAGTAAATCTCTATGTTGTCGTTCTGGTAATGGGTGAGTAAAAAAGAAGAAAAAAGAAGCGCGCCGTAAGTGTTGGACTGGGTCAGTTTGTTTTTTCTTAAAATAAAATCATAGAGCAAAAACGCCAGAACCATCAGTAGGATGACCAGGGCTCCATAAGCCAAAGTGCTGGCCTGCAAATTGATGCCTGGGTCATTTAGCCCTTTGGTGATCAGGGTCGCCGGAATAAGAAGCGCCAGTAATAGGTAATTAATTGTGGCAGATTTACCAAAAAAACTTGTCAGCATGCGTGTGAATTTCTATTTTTACACCCTAAATATAGGTCTTATGACATTTAAAGCTTTTTTTGAGGGTATCGAATCTTTAGCAGACGCCTTATTGTTTCCCCTTTTTAATGCGCTACGAAACCTTGAACCACAGTCTTGGTGGGGTGCGAACTTTATGTCTTGGTTATTTATCGGGATCTTTTTCGCCGCTTTTTACTATTGGATGAAGCAATTGTCTCAATTCAACGCCAGTGGAGAAGAAGACACTACCCAAACCGCACATTCTTATTTGGGCGACTCTTAGAGGTCAAACCCTATATCCCTTCGGAAATACATCTTATCAAACGAAATTTGTTCTAGTGTTTGGTAAGATTTTTTTATGGCCTCTCGGAAATCCTTGTCTAATGAGGTTACGGCCAAAACCCGCCCGCCGTTAGTCACCACATTTGGACCGTCGTCTGTTGTTCCTGCATGAAACACCAATGCCTCCTGATTTTGCGACAAGCCATCAATGACCTTCCCTTTTTCATAAGCCTCGGGATAACCCCCTGAAACAGCCATGATGGTTGCTGCAGCGCGCTCATCAATCTCTAGGGTCACCGCGCTGAGTGTTTTTTGAGCCGTAGCCGCGAGCAAAGTCACCAAATCAGTTTTTATCCTAGGCAAAACCGCTTCCGTTTCTGGATCTCCCATGCGCACATTATACTCAATCACAAAAGGATCATCGCCGACCTTGATCAATCCAATAAATACAAAGCCTTCGTAGATGATGCCTTCCTTTTTGAGCCCATCAACTGTAGGCTTTACGATACGGGTCTCTATTTTTTCCATAAAGGCCTGGTCGGCAAAAGGCACTGGTGAAATAGCCCCCATGCCTCCGGTGTTGAGGCCTTGGTCTGCTTCGCCGATACGTTTGTAGTCTTTTGCCGTGGGCAAAACCTTGTACGATGTCCCGTCAGTCAATACAAATACGCTCAATTCTATCCCGCTCAAAAAAGCCTCGACCACTACTTTTTCGCTCGCCTTACCAAATTTGGCTTTGGCAAGCATCAGCTCTAATTCTTGCTGTGCTTCCAAGAGATTGTCCAAAATAAGCACTCCCTTTCCGGCAGCTAACCCATCGGCCTTAAGCACATAGGGTGGGTTCATTGTGGCTAAAAAGGCTTTGCCTTGTGCTAAGGTTTTGGCTGTAAAACTTTGGTAGGCCGCAGTGGGAATCTGGTGTGCTGCCATAAATTCTTTGGCGCGCTCCTTGCTCCCTTCGAGCTCAGCGCCTTGTGCCGAAGGGCCAATAACCATCACCTTGTTTAAGTCTTGGTCGGCCTTGAAAAAATCATAAATACCTTGTACTAGTGGATCTTCGGGGCCCACAACAACCATGTCTATAGCGTGTTGCAAGACCGCTTCCTTAATGGCGTTAAAATCGGTCACCGCAATGGGCAGGTTTGTGGCCAACTCGCGCGTACCCGCATTTCCTGGTGCCACAAAAAGCGCGTCACATTGAGGGCTTTTGGCCAATTGAGTGGCAAAGGCGTGTTCGCGTCCACCAGATCCTAAGACAAGAATATTCATAACTCAGCAGTGTTTAAGGAACAAAAATAGCGGTTTGCCTGCAGAAAGAGGGCATGCCCTTGAGTAGATTTTTCAAAAAATCTCATGGTCCCTGGCTAGGTCGAAGCGGAATTAAATGTTTAATTTTCGGCCATAAATCTACACCCATGAATTGGTTTGATTGGTCATTAGAACGACAAGGCTACCCCATAAAACAAGCAACAAAAGACCTGGAGGGTCTTGCATTGTTAGATCCGGTAGCTTTTGAAGCGCGCCAACAAACGGCCAGGGATGCTATTGTTGCGCACCACTTGGCCCATACGCCCTATTACCAAAAACTTGTGCCTTCTGGAGCCCAAACACCTTGGGGCCAATTGCCTATAATGACCAAGGCAGATCTGCAAACACCCTTAAAACAGCGTCTGGCTCAGGGCTTTACCCCAGCCAACATTCATCAGCACAAAACATCAGGCAGTAGTGGGCATCCTTTTGTTTTTGGGAAAGACCGTTATTGCCATGCCCGCAGCTGGGCGTTAATTCAAAAGCTTTATCTGCAACAAGGGGTTCGGGTTGGGTCTGATTTAGAGGCGCGATTCTATGGCATCCCTCTTTCTGGATGGGGTTATTACAAAGAGCGCCTCAAAGATGCTTTGGCGCGCCGTTACCGATTTGTGATTTTTGATCTCTCTGACGATCGTTTGGCACAAATTCTCGAGACTTTTAAACAAAGGCCTTTTGTGTTTATCAACGGATATACCTCATCGATTGTTCGGTTTGGGCAATACCTTCAAGATCACGGCCTGGTGCTCAAAACGATCTGTCCCACACTGACCGCCTGTATTGTCACTAGCGAAATGTTGTTTGATCAAGACAAAGCCTTATTGACGGCAGCACTTGGCGTGCCCATCTTAAATGAATACGGGGCCAGCGAACTCGGGGTCATCGCATTCCAAACAAAACAAGGCCTATTTGAGGTCCAAAACCAAAACCTATACCTCGAGCTTTTGGATCAAGAGGGCCAGCCAGTCCCCCCAGGAACCCAAGGGCGCATTGTGGTCACGGATCTTTATAATAAAGCCCACCCGCTGATCCGCTATGATATTGGAGATTTGGCCATTGCCCACCCAGATAGCACCCCAACAAATCCAATCCTGTCAAAACTTATCGGGCGCACCAACGATATGGCTCATTTGGCCAACGGGAAAATTGTTCCTGGACTCACGTTTTATTACGTGACCAAAAAAGTGATTGGGCCGCACAGTCCTGTCAAAGAATTCATCGTCGAGCAAAACAGCCCAGACCAGTTTACGGTTGTCTATGTGGGCGCCCGCATGCTGAATTCTTCTGAAAAAAATGACATCATCCAGGCGATGGAGCAATATGTCGGGGGTGGGCTAACCGTCGATTTCAAGCACTGTGCTGTTTTGGACCGCAGCCGTCGTGGCAAATTAAAGCAGTTTATTTCGAGATTATAAGTGCTTGATGTAGCGTGGGCGACGTATAAAGTAGTGCCAAAAAAATACAGCCATCCACAACACAGACCTTGCAGACGAATAACCCAAATAGCTTTTGTAAAAGTGATAATTGTGCCCAACAAGGCTTCTTTTGTTGGCGCTCATTGAGGCGTTTGAGCGTCGGTATTGAGCCAATACCTTGTCAAGCCCGAGCGCAGGGGCCCCATTTTGTTTGATGGCCTTGTGCCATAGCGCCCAGTCCTGTCGCTTGCGCAAGACCGGTGCATGAATCTTACCTAGTTTTTCGATGGAATACATCCCTGTTAGGTTGCCTATGTAGTTGTTTGACTTTTGCATCAATTCGGAAAGCTGACCCATGGCCCTGACCACAAGATTATTTGGGACGCCATCCTTATCGATCTGAGCATAACTTGTGAAGCTAACCCCCGCGTCATAGGTCTGCATAAATTCTATTTGTTCGGCCAATTTCGCAGGCAACCACAGATCATCTGCATCTAAAAAGGCCATATACACCCCTTTGGCCTTGTCGGTGCCGAGATTGCGTGCTACCCCAGCGCCTTGGTTTTCGGCCATGGCCAAAACCACAATGCGCGCGTCATCCTTTTGATTTTTGTAGGCAATGTCTAAAGACGCATCCTCCGATCCATCGTCTACAACAATCAACTCCCAGTGGGCATAGGTTTGGGCTCGGACACTGTCAATGGCCTTTTGAAGGTATAATTCGGAATTATATACAGGGACAATAATAGAAACCAACGGCAGATCCATAACCACTAGTAAGCTTTGTCTTCGCCCCGCAGCGCGTTGAAAATTGTTTGAAAGACAATTTTCATATCCAAAAGCAAGGACCAGTTCTCCAAGTAAAAAATGTCGTACTTGACCCGGTTAATGATGTGGTTGTCGTCTTCGACCTCCCCACGGAATCCACTGACTTGTGCCAGACCTGTGATCCCTGGTTTGATGAAATGACGCACCATAAATTTGTCTATTTTTTCGGCGTACATATGGGTGTGACTTACCATGTGTGGGCGTGGGCCTACGGCAGACATGTCCCCTTTAAGCACATTGATGAACTGAGGCAATTCGTCCATACTGGTCTTGCGAATGATGCGACCAATCCGCGTCACTCGAGGATCGTTTTTGGAAATCTGATAGAGGTGCGCATCTGCGTTGGGACGCATAGACCGAAACTTATAACAGTAAAACTCTTTATAGTCCAAGCCATTGCGTTTTTGTTTGAAAAAGATTGGTCCTTTGGATTCTAATTTAATGATCAGTCCCAATAAAGGGGTGAGCCACGACAAAATAGCCACAATAACAAAGATCGAGAGCACGACATCAAAACTCCGTTTGATGAACTTATTGAACGGCTCGTCAATTGGGATTTTGCGCATCGAGATAATGGGTAAATACCCATAATACGTAAAGTCCAAACGCTTGCTATACACATCTTTATTGTCGGGCAAGAACTTCAAGATTTTGAGGTTGTTGTCTGCATAGTCAACAAGCTGATTCAGGTGTTGGTTGTCGAGTTGGGCGACTGAGGTGTAAATCTCGTCAATATTGTTCTGGTCAATGAAGGCCAGGCACTCCTCAATAGGTGTTTTGCTTGCACCATTGAGGTCGAAGGTCTTAAGCAGCACATACCCATATTCCGGGTTTTCTTCAAAAAACTTCCTCAGTTGGTCGGTTTTTTGGTTGAGGCCCACAATTACCACGCGGCGCAAATTCCCTTTGAGTAAGGTCCTGTATTTTTTAAGCAAATAGTAAATTCCGATTTTGCTCAAGGTAATGGCGGTCATGGCTTCTGCCGTGTATAACAAAATCTCCCATGGGGTCACGTCAATATCTCGATAAAACCCAAAGAAGGCGAAGACCACAAGAATAAATAAAGCCCCTTGTTTGACGCCTAACGACAAAATATTTGTTGTTCGGGTAAATCGATAGATCTCGTAAAAATTAGATCTAAAAGCCGTGGCCATCCAGGCAAAGGAAACGAACAATATATAGTTCAGAAAAACCAGGTGTTCGGCAAAAAATGGCGCTGCCAAGACGTGGATGATCGCCAAGTCAATCCCATAAGAGATCGGCCGCAAAAACCCTGAATATCGTCCTGTTTTATATATCATATTAGCGCTTGATGTGGCTTGAAAAATCTTTGTGTTCGCTTCTGTAAAGCTCTTCTTGGGTGAGCCCTTTAAAATATGCATAAGTTTTTTTCATCCCCTCTTCTCTTTCCACTTTGGGGCTCCATCCCAATAGGTTTTGAGCTAGGGTAATATCGGGCTGACGCTGCATCGGGTCATCTTGAGGCAGGGGTTCAAAAACAATTTTCTGGTCCGACTCCGTCAAGTTGATGATTTCTTTGGCAAAAGCCAGTATGGTGATTTCGTGGGGATTCCCAATGTTGACTGGGTCGGTATAATCACTCATCAAGAGGCGAAACAGGCCTTCGACCTGATCGGCGACATAACAAAAAGACCGGGTCTGCATTCCATCACCAAACACCGTGAGGTCTTCACCCCGCAATGCTTGTCCCATAAAGGCCGGGATCACCCTTCCGTCATTGAGCCGCATTCGTGGTCCGTAAGTATTAAAAATTCTTGCGATACGGGTCTCTAGGCCGTGAAAACGATGGTAAGCCATTGTTATGGATTCTTGAAACCGTTTCGCCTCGTCATATACCCCGCGTGGGCCAATCGTGTTGACATTCCCATAATAGGTTTCGTCCTGAGGGTGGACTAGGGGGTCTCCATAGACTTCTGAGGTGGAGGCAATAAGGATACGGGCTTTTTTTTCTTTGGCGACCCCAAGTAAATTGTGGGTTCCTAGGGATCCTACTTTGAGGGTCTGGATCGGTATTTTAAGGTAATCGATGGGGCTTGCTGGTGAGGCAAAATGCATGATGTAATCCACAGGGCCCGCCACAGCAATAAACTCCGTGACATCGTGCTCTATGAATTCAAAGTTTGGCTGACCAAAAAGGTGTTCGATGTTCTTTTTGTCTCCAGTGATGAGATTGTCCATCGCCACCACCCGGCAGCCTTCGGCCATAAAACGGTCGCACAAATGAGATCCTAAAAACCCCGCTGCGCCGGTAATCAAAACCCGTTTTGTCCTCAAGTCGCTCATGAAATTACTGTGTTTCGACCAATTGAGACATAGTGAAAGCCTTCTTGGGCCATGTCTTGGGTGTTGTACAAATTGCGTCCATCGAAAATCACTGGAGCCCGCAAAAGAGACTTGACTTTGGTAAAATCCGGAGAACGGAAAATACTCCACTCGGTACAGATCACCAAAGCATCGGCGTCTTCTAACGGACCATACATCTGCTCGGTAAGCTCAATTCGGTCGCCGAATTGTTTTTGAATATTTGGCATCGCTTCTGGGTCAAAAGCCGCAATACTAGCGCCTCTTTCTAATAAAGCATTAATGACATCAATGGCTGGCGCTTCACGCACATCATCGGTTTCTGGCTTGAAGGCGAGGCCCCAAACCGCAATTTTTTTACCCGTCAGGTCTTCGCCCAAATGAGCCAATATTTTAGGGACTTGGATGGTTTTTTGTTTTTGGTTGACCCCGATAACCGCGTCAAGGATTTTGAAGTCGTAGCCCACGTCTCGTCCTGCTTTTTGCAGGGCCTTGACGTCTTTGGGGAAACATGATCCACCATAACCAATCCCAGGAAACAAAAAGCGCTTGCCAATACGAGAATCGGTCCCCATGCCCACACGGACTTTATCCACATCGGCACCTACCATTTCGCAATAATTAGCCACTTCATTCATGAAGGTGATCTTTGCGGCCAAAAAGGAATTGGCGGCGTATTTGGTGAGTTCTGCAGACTTTTCGTCCATCACAATAACAGGGTTGCCGGATCGCACAAAAGGGGCGTATAATTTTTGCATCATTTCCGTGGCGCGGTCACTTGAAGAGCCCACGACGATGCGTTCTGGTTTTAAAAAATCGTCTACAGCATACCCTTCGCGCAAAAACTCAGGGTTCGAAACCACGTCAAAAGCGCATTGGGCGTTTTGGGCGATTGTGTCGCGCACCCTTTGAGCTGTGCCGACAGGCACCGTGCTTTTGTCTACAATAACCTTATAACTGGTAATGTGTTGGCCAATTTTCTCCGCCACGCCCAATACATAAGACAGGTCCGCTGAGCCATCCTCGTCTTCTGGGGTGGGCAATGCCAAGAACACAATGTCTGCATGGTCTAGGCCTTGGTGAAGGTTTGTGGTAAAGTGCAGCCGATTGGCTTTGATGTTGCGCTCAAACAAAACGTCAAGATGCGGTTCGTAGATAGGAACCACACCGTTTTTCATTTGGTCGACCTTGGCCTGATCGATATCCACACAGATCACCTCATTCCCGGTTTCCGCCAAGCACGTCCCGGTGACCAATCCTACATATCCTGTTCCAATTACAGCTATTTTCAATTTATTCTGTTTTTATGAGCGGGCAAAAATACAATTTCCCTTGTTAATGTTCTATACGTCATGGTCCTTTTGTGGGGCGGGCATAAACAGCAGTAACGCCCACAATAGCCCCATATAATAAGCCCCTATTTGGCGGTGAAACACGTTCTCTGCCATCAAAAAAACCACCATGGTTACCCCCAAAGCCATGGGGAATAATGCGTTTTTGTGTCGCCAAAAAATGGCCAGAATACTCAGGGCAAAAAGAACAAAAGCCACCATTCCACTACCCAGGTAGAGCGACAAAAATTGATTATGCACGTTGTATTTTCGGGTCAAAAACCACTCGCGTTTGATTTTGTTTGTGATGTGTTCGCTATAACAGGCAAGCATTTGTACGTTGGTTTGGGTATACCCTATGCCTTGCCAGATCACTGCGGGGTCATCTGTAAGGCGCCATGCGCAATCCCAGATCACCATGCGGGGCTCTAAGGCTGTTGTGTTGGCCAATAAGCCCTCTTGATGTTCGGGGTTATTGTTGTAAAAAAACTGGTTGCGCAAATCATTGTTGAGCACAAACGCCAAGGACAACACCAGTCCTAAAATCCCACCAAAAAACAAGAGCTGAGGCCCGCGTTTTTGTCTGTAAAAAAGACTCAAAACAAAACACACCAGCAAGACCACAATGGCAATGCGCGAAACAATAAATAAGACAAAGCACAATTGCAAAATGATGTTGGCCAAATAATAGCCGTTATTCGGGTGGTATGTTTTGTGCAGGTGGCGATATGAGACAATCACCGAGAGCACGGCCAAAAGACCCAAATAAATCCGGTCCATGAGCAACGCTTCAATAATGCTGGCAGAGGCCAAAAAAGACACCTCAAGGCCATCATTGAGTAGCATCACCAAGCGCACCATAGAATAAATGATCGCTGCGATTGATGAATAAATGATGCCGTGATGCAGGGTGCGGCTCTCGCGCACGGGCACCAGAAGTAAGGCTAAGCCCGCTGCCAATAAGATCTTTTTGAGCACAACAAAGTCTTGTTCCCAGCGTCCCAAAAACCAGGTCTGGCCGATCACAAACAATAAAAACAACAAGACCCATAGCGCCGGACTCTTGTGCCAATTCTTGAGCTCAGAGCGCTTGATCACAAAAGGAAACAGTACCGCTAACGCGATCAAAAGCAAATTGGGCAATGCCCGAAAGTAGTCATCAAACGGCAGTGCGAAGAACAGCAGAAAGCATATGTAAGGATATATGGAAGTTGCTAATATGTTCACAATTTTGGTTTAAAAGAGTAAGATATAAAATATTATCATGGCCTTATTTCAATACACCGCCTAATTTAAGCCTGCCCGTGGGATGTTGTTATGGCTGAGGCCAAAATTTGTGCCGAGCGGGACCACTGATAACGCGCCAAAACGAGTTCTTTGAGTCCTTGATGGTCGTAATGTTGATCGTCAAGGGCTTGTTGTATTGCCCTATTCAACGCTTGTTGGTCACTTGGGTCGACGTGGTAAGGGAAAAAGTCAAAATCTTTCATCGCGGTAGCGTTAGAGCAAACCACTTTGGTGCCACAGACTGCTGCCTCCAATGGCGGGATCCCAAAACCTTCCGCAATCGAAGGATAAACAAAAACCTCAGCGGCGCGATAAAACGCTTCTAATTGGCTTAATTCAAGGTCTTGGATATGGATGACAACCCCTTCAAGCTCCGCTTTGTGTGTTGCCAAAAACGCCAGGGTCTCTGCCGACTGCCACTCGCTTTTACCGATGAGCACCAGCTTGAATCCTTGAGCCCTTAGGCCTAAATCCACAAAAGATCTATAGAGCGCCAAGTGATTCTTTCGGGGCTCAATGCGGCTGACCAAAAGCAGGAACCGGTCTAATCCATATGCTTCCAAAAGAGCATTGCTTGGCGCCCCATCATTGCTCGGCTTTTGCACCGCATTGGGGGTGACCACGATATGGTCAGGATCCTTGCCGTAATACTTGGCAATTTTGGCTTTTGAATACGCCGACACCGTACAGAGAATTCTTGCTTTTATAGCCGACCGGCGGAACAAAAACCCATTGATTAGGCGATATGTCTTTGGAAAATAGGCCTGAAACCGTGCCTCCTCAAACAAAATGTCGTGGGTCGTTACAATACAGGATGTTGCCGTCCACAGGGGTGAGATGTATTGAAAGTGGGCAAAATCTGGTCGTTCTTCGCGCAACATCCGGGGCATTTCGACGAGCATGCGCCAAAATCGATTGTGGGATTTCAGAAGGCGATAATGCACGTTGGGTCTCTGTCCAAAAACGGTTTGCATGGCATTTTGGTGCGTCCCTACAAAAACATATTCCCACTCCGGGTGCAGCACCATCAGTGCATGATACATTCCCGCCAGATAGGTGCTGGTGCCTTCGTGCTTTTCGCCAAATTTGTGGGCGTCTATGAGCAGCTTCATGTCTTTGTTGTTTTGGGGGTAAACACATGAACCATCAAGCCGTAAATCACTAAAAAGTGAATCATCCCGCGCTGGCGCCACACATAAGTCTCTGTGACAAAAAGAGCGGCCATAAGTACGGCAAAAAACAAGATTATTTTTTGATCGGTTTTGACCGACAACCAAACCAAGTGGCCGAGCATACCCAGCAGCAGCAAGCCACCCAACAAGCCTAATTCGAATACGGTTTGCCAATATTGATTGTGCAAATTGTAGGTGTTATAGCCGCAATAAACATAATATTTATTTTGACGTTGGGCAATTTTGGCCTGACCCGCGTTGATCCCATAGCCCTTGTGCCATGACTGATCTTCGCTAAGTTGCTCATAAAAAACCCGGGTAAAAAACACCCTTAAAGTTGTTCCGCTCCAGGGGTAAATATCTGTAAAACCCTCGCATTCTAAGGCCTCGGACCAGCTGGAGCTGAATTCTTGATTCCAGCGCTGTTGCCACGGCGTCTTTTGCCAAGCCAAGGCGATGATCAGAACAACCATAAGGAGCACCCCATAGTGCTTTATGTTCTTGCGCTTTTGGAATACCACGCCGACCAAAGCCAAAAGCCCGGTGGTCGCAATAATGTTCTTTGAGGACAACAAAATCAAGAAGAAAGTCAATACAACACTGGTGAGGACATTAAGTGTCCGCCAAGGCTGACCAAACCAGAGAAAAAGCAGGAAAAATGCCGTGACACCAGAAAGATAAATCGCGTTCAAGTCGCCTATCGCCACGAGTTGATGGTAAAAAAAGACCGCGTTCGAGGCGCCATTGACCCATAAAATAAGCGCATTGATCATAAAAAAAAGGGCCATCAAAGCCATCGCGTGACTGCCCAGGCGCACGCCTTTTTGAAAACTCTTTTGATCCATAGTGGGCCAAAACATAAAGGCTAGGGGCACCAACAAAAAGGGAAGTTGTCGGATAAGTCCTCGGACCGATTTGTCGAGGTCTTCGCTCCAGGCCATCGAAAGAACCATCAAACCAAACAATGCTATAGGCCAAAAATAGCCCCATTTTCTATTCACATGACCCTTCCAGGCGCCCCAAAGACCGACTAAGAGCAAAAGGCCAACGCCAACTGTGCTGTAAACATAGGGCAGGGGTATGCTGAACAAGACCAAAGCAATAACCCACGGCAAAAACGACTGTATGGATGTTGTGTTAAAGCTTCGCATCATAGGCTTTTTGGAAAAAATCTAAATATTGTTGGTTGATCAGGTCCCAGTGGTAAAGGGTTTTTATTTTTTGGTGGTTGAGGGCGATCTTGTTTTGGTCGGTTTGCGTCGCTCTGGCTTGATCCAAAAGCGCCGCAACATCCTCTGCGGTTTTAAAGTAAAGCGCCTCTTCTCCCAAAATATGGCGGTTAAAGTCGTTGTTGTGTGCGGCAATCAAAACGCCGCTGCCCATGGCTTCAAGCAAGGATGGATTGGTTCCGCCCACACTATGCCCATGGAAGTAAACGCTGGCGTGATGCCTTAGATTGTCCAAAACGCCTTGGTTGTATACCCCACCAACAAACCTGATACAGGACACTTCTTTAAATTTTTCTGTCAAATAGCGGCCAAACGGTGTTGCTTGATGCTTTCCGACCACCACACAAAGTTTCTGGGTTTTTGAGGCCACTACGCCGTCTAAAATCGTCTCGATATTGTTCTCTGGCTCCATGCGGGCCACGATCAAATCATAGGTTTTTGGCTTGAGGCCATAGCCCTCTAGGTCGGACGCGTCTGGAGATTCGAATGCTTTGGCCCCGTAGGCGATATAGTGCGATTCGGCTTGGTAATGCTCTTTAAGGTACTCCTTTATGGCTGGGTTGTCAGCAATCAGGAAGTCGCTGCTTTTGACGGCCCACTTTTCGGCAGAGGCCAAAAACCGGCGCACCAAGGCATTATATTTGGCCCGCTTCCATTCCAGGCCGTCCATATTGGTGATGACAACTGGTTTTTTGGGTAATAATGGATGCCATACCGAACTGCTTGTATAGCCGAGTTGTAAAAAAATGTCAAAGTCTCGCCCTCGGGCATCGAGAAGACAATTCAGGTCATAGATAAACTGGCCAACAGTACCCCACCGATTTTCTGGGTCGTAGCAATGGATCAAGTGCGCCCCTTCGAATTGCTTTTCTTGGTAAGGGTGGCTGTGGGAGCAATAAACATATACCTCATGGCCCGCGCGAACCAAATAGGGCGCAAACATTTCTGCGAATTGTTCAAACCCGCCATGATGATTGGGGACGCCCCTGGTGCCAAATATTCCTATTCTCATGGAGCAAATTGTTTTAAAGCGAACGTTCCTCCTGCCAAAAAGGTGATCATCATATATGGTTTAAAAATACCTGTAACCACCATACTCGCGGCCAGCATATAGAGCCCTACAGCAACCAAAACCGAATGGTATTGTTTGCTTTGGATAGAGGTTGTTTTTTTATAAGAATGCAAATACAACAACAAGATGATCAGCCCATAAACAACAAGGCCGAGTGCTCCTGTTTTCATGTACACATAGGTGACCCCGTTGTGCACTGTGGGCAAGTGTTGCATCAACTCGCCGTTAAGGCGCACTTCAAACCCCACGTCTACCGTAGAGCCAAATCCCTTGCCTTGTATCCATTTGCGCTCTTGATCCACTTCCGCCAACACCAAGCTGGCTTCGTAGGCCCGCCATCGCGGCCAAAGTTCGCGCCGGTCCAAAAGGTAGCGGTCAAACGCTATGGGCTCAAAGGCCTCGGTATAGGAGTTTTTGACTTTCTCAAGAAAGCGCGAGGCCACCGTCGGCTCTTTGACTTGGGTCGGATCGTATTGATTCAAAAAAAACACAAACCCCGCACCGACAATAGCCAAGATAGAAAGCATCACTGCGCCACGGGCGTTGAGCTTTAGGTAGCCCTTATAGGCCAAAACCATGAGGAAAAACACCACCATCATGGTCCGTGAAAAATACAACAAGAATGAAATCACCAAGGCCGCCACACAAAACTGATAGATGATTTTATATCGGGATTTTTTGACCGGCAAAGTTTTGATACACGTCACCAAAAACAAGGCGACCATCTCAACGTGGTTAAGTTTTCCGAACAACTCCCTAAATTTTTGCAGGTTGGGCCTGTAGCGCAACAACCCTATCCCGATATCTAATAGATGAAATAGGGCAAAGGCAAAGCCCACCAATACGATGAGGTTGTAAAAGTCTTCTTTGCGCTCAAGGCGTTGCACACTGTAGTAGGTCGCCAACAAAACGGTAAGCGGCCTTAAAAAATAGACCAGATCTTTGACAAAACCATAGAGGCCTGCTTGCATGGAAAAGATTCCGAGGCTCCCAATAGCGATGAGTCCCAGAATGAGCACAGCCATCTGGGTCATCCCTTTAGCTAATCGACCATTGAAATGCCATAGCAAAACCACCAAGGCCACAACAAAGCTCAGCTCCACGCTCTCTGCCCAAAGGGCCAAGATCATGCTCACCAATCCAATTTTTGTCAATATTTGGTTCATGGGTGTGTTGCTTTAAGCCACATAATTAAAGGCCTCGAAATCCATTTGGTAGTATTTAAAGACCTGTGCCTTTGCTTTTGGTGTCAATGCATTGCCTCTGGCTATTTTATCTTGTCCCAGCTGCAAGTCCAAAACAAGCGCCGGTTGTTCCCACAAAACGCGCAGCACACGCTTCCAGGAACCTCTTTCTTTGTTGGCGTGCGGAAGGAACGCCTCTGGCATATTACACCGCGCTTTGATCGCTACAATATCTTGGTCTAGTGTTTCGAGGTGGCCCACAAAATCCGCTAACAAATGCCCGCCTTGGTCATAAAGATAGTCGTATTGGGGTTTGAAAAAAAAGTCGTTTTGCTTGATTTTTTTGGGCAGCACCTTTGTGGCAAACGTTTCAAAACTCATGATCCGCGCATACCCCAAAAAATGATAACATGACAAGCTTCGTTGGTAGGGATTGCGCACCAATGAAAACTTGTAATACGCCTCAAATTGTTTTTGGTCGATATAGCCCAGTGATACGTACTGTTCTGCTGTGAGGTGCGCGAGGCGCTTTGGCCCCTTTTCGTTGGGATTCTTTTGGCGTAAAAGCAGTGCTCCGCGTTCTGACCAATCAAGGCCAAGCGTTGCCAAAAACATCTGTTCCACGCTCTGCCCGGCGACCTTGGGGACGTGGATAAAAATGGCTTTATGTGTGTGGCTGATCATGTCTCAAAAATAATTTAAAACCCCCATAATTTGTGGAGTGATTGACCAATGAGGCCCTCGATGGCACGCGCCTCTTTTGTAAATTCTTGTTCCAGTTTTTGCTGGAGCGCTGGGGCGAGGGTTTCTTTGGTTGGTTTTCCGCCAAACAATACCGCTTTGGCTCGGTTTCTCAGGCCTTCCGAAAACAACCTGTGCAATAGGGCTCTAGCCCATTTGACGCGAAAAAAATTAAGTATCCCTTGGTGTTTATAGGCCAAGATATGATTGTGTTGGTCGGCAAGATCAAATCCTTCAAAAGGCTTTAGGCCCAAAAAGGAGGTGACCTCTCCTAGTGTGTTTTCTTGGTCTCTTATCCATTGTTCAAAAACCAATACTTTAATTTGTTCTGCAGGGAACGCGGCGTAATACGCTTTGAGTGGCGCAGCATAGGCGCTCCATGCCAAATAATCGTTGCCCCCGCCCCAAGTGGGTTTGATTGGCGCATCTAAAGCCTGTTGAAAGGTTTCGCTTCGGTCGTACCCGACGCTTTTTGCCATCAGGTAATGGCTAAACGCGCGCTTTGCGGGATGGCGCAAAGTGACCAAAATCTTAGCCTTGGGGTTGTGCGCCGCAATCCTTTGTGCGGTCTCTTTGTGCCAAAGATAAGACGGGCTTACATCGCCCTTGAGTTGGCCAGAAGCGGCATCCTGAAAAAGGCGATCATACACCTCTGCGCTCTGAATTATTTTGGTGTGGTAATCCTTGTTTGGTTTTGGCTCTTGGTAATCCTGATACTGATCTGACGTGACCGCTGAAAAATAATTCAACTCTTTTACTTTGGGTAAATACACCTCGGGGTGTTGGCTCAGATACTGGTAGAGTGATGTGGTGCCTGATCGCGCAGCACCCACCACAAAGAAATCTACCCTTGCTGTCGTTTTGTTTACCATGTCAAAAAAGTTCTCGTTTTGTCTTTCCAATAAACATAAGTAACCGCCGTGATGTTCCACAGAATCATGCTGCTGCTGGTTGCGATTGCTGCGCCTAGCATCCCATAACGCGGAATGAGCACCCCGTTCAAAATCACATTGACCACAACGGCAGAAGCAATGATCCATTGAAAGGCTATTTGCTTGCTGGTCATGTTGAGGTAAACCCCAACCGAACCACAAAAAGCATTCACCATTTGACCCGCCAGCAAGATCAAGAGGGCTCCGTGTGCCTGGATATAAGCGGGGCCAAATAGAGACAAAATGGGCTGGGCTAGTAATGCTAGGCCGATAATGATGGGTGTGGTTGAGACAAAGATCGAGCGCGTGCTTTTCTTGATTTTTAGCCTGAGTGCGGACACATCATTTTTGTTAAAATCTTTGGCTATTTGAGGCCCTAAGACGGCATTGACAGATGACAAGACCACGGAAACCAATAAGGTCAGTTTTACCGCTACGCTATAGATGGCCACTGATTCATAATCGACATAATTCTTGAGCATCAATACATCCAGGCTTTGCATGAGCAAAAAAGAGGTGGCGCTTATCGCCATCGGGGCGGACCGTTTGAGAATAGACGATGTGCTGACCTTTTGTGTTTGGTCCCCAGGCCGAAAGGCAGGCGTTGAAAAAAAATAAAGAATAAAAAACCCTGAGGCCAATGCTAATACGCCAAAGTTCACTAAAAAAACCATCACAAGAAGACCCGTTTGATGGGTCAAAACCAAAACAACTACGGCAACAAAAAACAGGGCATAGCGCAAGATGTTACGGAAAAGCTCTGATAAATAGATTTTACCCATCGCGCGCAACACATCGATATTGAGCATGGTTAAGGCGTAAAAAGCCACGCCGTAAAATGTTTGATAAGCAATCCCATCGATTGGGCTCGTGGTCCACTTATTGATGATTGGGGCCAAAACAGACAAGCCGATATTGAGCAACAAGGCCAAAACAAAAACAATCAAAACCATTTTGCCATAAACATGGCGCAATTGACCAAGATTGTCCTTTGCCGCAAAAAAGCCAGAATAAAAAATCACCGATTGTTGCATTCCGAACAAGGCAATGGCGCCGATGAACAAAAGAAGGGCCCGGCTGAAATCATATTGCCCCACCCCTTGAGCGGGCACTTCGTTGGTAAGGTAAAGTGTTAATCCAAAAAACAAGGCGACACCCAGCAGCCTCAAAACCAGAACGCCAAAGCTTTTCCCTAAAAGGGAATTAACATTAAACGTCTGGAGTAATTGTTTCATCATGGCGGGTATTATTTGCTGCTAAAGCGCGGGCGCTTTGAGAAGGACTGCGGCACGAAACCCGTTTTATTCCGCTACGCGCTCGGCAAACTCTTTTCCTTTGAGATACAGGCGCTTCATCCAAAAATACCCGAAAAATATCAGGAGTAATGCCACGGGCACCAAGGTTTTTTTCTTGTCCAAAAAGTCGGCGGCCATATAGAGTTTTGGGCTGTTGATGACTGTTACTACCGAATTGTACTTGGTGAGTTCGGTTAAGAGCTCTTCGTTTTCTTTGATGAGCTCTGTCTTCTTTTCGACCAATTGATGCAGGTTGTTGTTTTCAATCTTCATGATGATCTCTGAGTGCTTAAGCGCCTCACGATCATTTTTGCCGGAGTATTCTTGAAACAAGGCATCGATATCTGCAATGGTTTGGTTATTGCGCTCCACACGCAATTGGGTCTGGGTAACAACGACCTCTTGAATGGTGTTGAAGGTTGTGTTTGCGTTGAGATATGCCATTATTTTATCGATCACTTTTGGGTCTTTGCTGTTACTGCGCAAAGTGATCTTGTGGAAGCGGTATTGCGGGTAAAAAATCTCCGAAACCATAAGGTCTTCTTCGATCTCTATCTTGGAAATATACGTGTCGATGTTGCGGTCATTTGGCTCACTAATCTTGAGCAAGTCCATAACACTGACCACGGGCTCTATGGTAATGTCTTGGATTTCTGGGTTCTCAGCATTAAAGCCAAAGCGTTTTAGAAAATCCTCGTCGATTTGTTTGCATTTGGTGTTGAGCACCTCAACAGCGTTGTAAACGTAGCTCGAGCTTCCGAAATTGTTTTGCACAATGATGACCGCTTCGCGCTTTGGACGCAATGATTGTTGCCAAAATTGGCCAACAAAGAAGCCCCCAATAACAATTACAGCTAGGGCAATCCAATGCTTTTTCAAAAATTGAGCAGACCGATAAAGGCGCGCAAGCCACCCTAGGTATGCGTTTTTTAACTTTTTAAGGACAAAAAACAAGTCGACTTCTTCTGAGTGCTTTTCCATATTGATTGGTTTATAATAACGTCATTACTTCAACTAGAGCTTCGCGCCAATGGCGGACTGGAATCTCTAACGTTGTTTTGAATTTTTCATTGTCCAGCACACTGTACTTTGGCCGTTCTGCAAAAGTAGGATAATACTCGGTACTAGCAAGTTGGGCGGTCTCAATTTGCCCTGATTGGGTAAAGATTTCTTGTGCAAAACCATACCAGGTTGTTGGGCCCTCATTACTGAAATGATACAGCCCATAAGGGGTAGATCCGTGGGCGATAATGCCTAAAATAGCCCGCGCAAGATCTATGGTGCTTGTGGGGACTCCCGTCTGCTCTGTCGTGATGGTTAAGGCCTTGTTTTGATCAGCCAAACGCAACATGGTGGTCAAGAAATTATGCCCAAAAGGGCCATAAAGCCACGAAGTGCGTATGATGTAATATTGTGCTAAATGTTCCTTTACGGCCTGCTCTCCCTGCCACTTGCTCTTTCCGTAAACCCCGATAGGAGCAGTAGGGGCTTGTTCGTCGTAGGGTAGGGTTGCTTTTCCGTCGAAGACATAATCTGTTGAGATGTGCGCCAAGGTGACCTGGTGGGCCGCACATAATTTCGCTAAATCTTCGGTGCCTTTTGCATTGATGGCGTATGCCAAATCTGGTTCTTTTTCGGCCTGATCTACTGCGGTATAGGCCGCGGCATTGATGCAGATGTCGATGGTGTGTTTTTTGAAGACTTGCGCCATTTGAATCGGGTCCTGTAGGTCACATTCAGACCGCCCCATGAACCTCATTGAAAAGTCTGGGAATTGATCGGCGATATGTCTCAAGCTTTGGCCCAATTGTCCATTGGCCCCAATTACCAAAATGTGCTTCATGTGGTTAGATCTCTAAATAGAGGCAATTCTTTGTCCTTGTCTGATACCAAAATGGCATCTTCTGGAAGATGCCAATCAATGGCTAAGGTTGCGTCATTGTAGCGGATCCCGCCTTCAGAAGTCTTGTCGTAAAAAGCATCACATTTGTAACAAAAGATTGCAGAGTCACTCAAGGTTACAAAGCCATGGGCAAAGCCTTTAGGCACGAAAAGCTGTCGGCCGTTCTGGGCAGACAGTTCAATGCTAAAATGTTGGCCATAGGTCTTGCTGTTTGGGCGCACATCCACAACGACGTCCAAAACAGCGCCATAAGCCACCCGAACGAGCTTGGCTTGCGCCATTGCTGCACGCTGGAAATGGAGGCCTCTTAGAACGCCATACTGGGACACCGATTGATTGTCTTGAACAAAATCAATAGTCAGTCCTGTTGCTTTTTGAAATGCCGCATCGTTATAGGTTTCGCAAAAAATCCCGCGGTCATCTTTAAATTGGGGCGGCGCGATATAAAAACAGTCTTGTAAGGGGCTCTCAATTCGAGTCATACTAATCTAATTGCATGAGGTATTTACCATAGCCGCTTTTTAATAAAGGCTTGGCGAGTTTTTGCAGTTGTGCTTTGGTAATGTAGCCCATTCGGTAGGCTGATTTTTCGATGGCGCCAATTTTGAGGCCTTGACGGGCCTCAATTACTTGCACGAATTGAGAAGCTTGCATCAATGAGGCAAAGGTCCCTGTGTCCAGCCATGCCGTTCCTTTGTCCAAAATACGGACGCTCAAAGCACCTTTTTCCAAGTAGGCATTGTTGATGGCTGTAATTTCTAGTTCTCCGCGCGCGCTGGGTTTTATGGTTTTGGCAATCTCTACCACTTGGTTGTCGTAAAAATAGATGCCTGGGACGGCATAATGCGATTTGGGCTTTTTGGGCTTTTCCTCAATCGACAAAGCATTGCCTTCTTGGTCAAATTCTACCACGCCATAACGTTCGGGGTCTTGAACATGATAGGCAAAAATCACCCCGCCGTCAGGATCATTGTTTTCATGCAAAAGCTCCTTTAGGCCGCTCCCATAAAAAATATTGTCACCCAAAATAAGGGCCACCTTGTCCTTGCCAATAAATGACTCCCCGATAATAAAAGCCTCCGCTAAACCATTGGGTTTTTCTTGAACGGCATAGGTAAAGGAGCAGCCGAGCTGGGTCCCATCTCCCAATAATTTTTCAAATAGCGGAACATCCTCTGGCGTCGAAATAATTAATATTTCCCGTATGCCCGCATACATCAGTGTGGTGAGCGGATAATAAATCATGGGTTTGTCGTAAATAGGCATCAATTGCTTGCTTACGGCGAGTGTCAGTGGATGCAAGCGGGTTCCCGACCCTCCTGCTAAAATTATTCCCTTCATATTTTTCTATTTATCGCGCCCGGTCAAACCCAATCGTTCGGGGTGCTCGAGATACCATTCTATGGTCTTAATGATCCCGGTCTCAAAAGTCTCTTCGGCGCGCCAGCCTAGTTCTGTTTCGATTTTATCGGCATCAATTGCATAGCGAAAATCGTGCCCGGGACGGTCTGTCACAAAAGTGATTTGGTCCTTATATAGGCCTATTTTTTTAGGCCGCAAACGATCCAGTTCCGCACAAATTCGTTCTGCAATGTAAATATTATTTCGTTCGTTTCGCCCACCGATGTTGTAGGTTTCGCCCAAGCGGCCTTGTTTTAAGGCGTCAAAAATGCCCTTACAATGATCTAAAACGTATAACCAGTCTCGAATGTTTTGCCCGTCTCCATAAATAGGGATGGGCTCGAGCGCCAAGGCTTTGCGGATAATTGTGGGGATTAATTTTTCTTGGTGTTGATTAGGTCCGTAATTGTTGGAACAATTCGTTGTGACCACCGGCAATCCATAGGTGTGGAAATAACTCCGCACCAACATGTCTGATGCGGCCTTTGATGCGCTGTAAGGACTGTTTGGGGCATAGGGTGTGGTTTCTGTAAACAGCCCTGAATCCCCTAAAGTGCCATAAACCTCATCCGTGGACACGTGCAAAAACCGCGCTTCCGCAAAAACTTCTCGCAACGCTTGTGGTCCTGTCATCCATAATTTATAGGCCGCTTGCAACAGTTCAAAAGTCCCAACAATATTGGTTTGAACAAAAGCGCCTGGTCCTGTGATGGAATTATCCACATGTGATTCTGCTGCAAAATGAATCACTTGGCTGAATTGATACTGGTCGAATAAGCTTTGTAGGCGCTCCGCATCACAAATATCACCTTGCTCAAAGGTATAGTTGTCGGCCTGCTCAAGCCCTTCAAGATTGCGGGGGTCACCCGCATAAGTAAGTTTGTCTAAGACGACATAATGATCCTTGTGGTTGGCCACAAAATATTGAACAAAGTTGGAGCCAATAAACCCGGCGGCACCAGTCACTAATGTGTTTTTTGTTGTACTCATTTTACGTTGTGAGTATTTGTTCCATGATTTTTTCGGTGATCAAGTAGGTCGGGCGAACGCCTGTGGTGCCTAATCCTCCTGAGGCTAAGGTGCTCCCTGTCTCCAAGGGGTTGTCTGAAGCATAATAGGCGTAGCGCACGGAGACTGTGGGGCTGATACTGCCCCGGATTTTGGCGGCGGCCTGGATCGCTTTTTGGTAATGCGCCCCTTCCATTTCAAGGCCAATAACATCCCATGAAGATTTGTGGAAAAACGACAATATATCCTTGTTTTGTAAAGAAGTCCCTAGCACGGTAATCATGGCTCCGCTATACGCCTTGGCTTCTGTAAAATGTTTGGTTTTTAATTTATTCTTAAATGGATAATTGTCTGCTGTTCCTTCAAAAATATGTGATTTGGGAATCATGATGTCACCCTTTCCTCCTTCGAGTATTCCCGCTTTTCCCATGATAGAAATGGATTCCACTGGAATATAGTGGGTTTTGCCGTCTTTGGTAAATGGCTTGAGCAACTCATCCATGGTTTCATAAGCCTGTTCTCCAAAAGCATAATCCATCACCACCAAAATTGGGGCTTCTGATGGGTTTTCTCCATATTTCTCTGGCAACACCTGTGACATGTCGAAAATTTGAACATCAATATTGGCTTGACTTGTGTCCGCCAAATAGGTCATCCCGTTTTTCTGAGCATAGTCTTGTACCTTGCTCCGGGCCGCTTGGTTTTTGGTTTGACTCAGGTATTCGTAACCGTTGTAACGGGGCTGGTCTCTTATGGCTTTCGGAAGGGTTTTTTCGGCAAAAAGCGTATTCATCACACTGTGCATGTTCGCGCTGATGATGTGAATTGGGCGGGTAAGTTGGTTTTGTGCAAAAAGCTCTTCTTTGATCCGTATCGCCCATCTTTCGCCATGAATATGATGCCCGAGTCGCTCTCGGAGCACAGGGCTAAATGTGATTTCTCGAGCTGCTTCTGTGGTGATTTCATCGATGGCTCCTTTACCCAAAAAGTAGACCAGGCGTAGAAAACGATCTGGGTCTTTGGCATGTGCAAACTGCGGATAAATCGCTTGAACCTCCTCAAAAGCGCGGCCTAAGAAATTCGCGGCATGCATCAGGGCGACCTCTTTTTGGGTTGCGCTTAGTGGGTCCTTTTTGAGTGCCGCCTCGGCCAGCTTTTCCCAGTCTCGGTTGAGCACCCATTGATCCCCTCTTTTGGAAAGCACACGGTTCATGATCTTGTGTGATTCAATATAAAGGAAGGTGAGGTGGGTTAGTATGTCATAAATCTCGCTGCGGCCCCTGGTGATGACAATGTTCATTTGTTGCTCGTCAATGCGATAGCAGTGCCGGCGGCGCTTGGGCGGGATGATTGGTTTGACTTGCGATTTTGCATAGCCCTCATCACTGGTAAGGTTCACGAATTGGCATTCTTCAATACCATAGGGAAGTCGGTCCATCACATAAACCAAGCCTTGTAATTCTATTTTTTCCTCGGCAATCGACCCATAAATTTCGGGGCGGAGCGTAAGCAGGGCCTCCCTTAATGCGGCGCCACTAACGCCCATTGGTTTGTAAAATCCTCGATTGAATAAATGGCGCATGGTAATGTAAATGCGTTCAATAGCATTGGAGCTTTCTTGCGCTCTTGTTCTGGTGTGTACGTGGTGTGGTTTCATTGTTGTGGTAAAGATACGACTATTTGTCCTGAAGCCTTATCAGGGCCTCTGCAATGGTGCGGTCGTTAGATAGGCGGGGCACTTTGTTTTGCCCGCCAAGCTTCCCAGAGGCCTTCATGACCTTATTAAAGCTCTCAGGGCTCAATGTTGTGATTTTGAGCGGCTGGAGCACTTTGCCCTGAACCAGGTCGGCATAATAAACATTTTGTTTTTGGAGGTTTGCGTCAATAATTTGGGCAAATCCCTCCAGGTCTTTTGGTGTGTGGTCAAATTCTACAAGCCACTGATGAAAAGGAAGCTCGTTGTGCTCTGGTGTGATTTGTGGCGCCACTGTAAACTCTGTTATTGACGCGCCTGTCGCAGCCAATGCCAAGGACATGGCTTGTTCCACCTCTTTGCCTATAACGTGTTCGCCAAAAGCAGAGATAAAATGTTTCAATCTACCGGTTACCCGAATTTTGAAAGGCGAAAGACATGTAAAAGCCACGGTGTCCCCAATATTATAGGCCCAAAGCCCTGCATTGGTAGAGATAATCATGACGTAGTCCACGTCTTTCTCAACGGTTTTTAGGCTGTGTCGGGTAGGTGACTGGTCAAAAAATTCGGCGGTCTTGATGAACTCATAATAAATCCCAGAATCCAACTGCAACAGGAGACTTGGGTCGTTTTGTTGGTTTTGAAATGCAAAGAACCCTTCTGAAGCGGGGTAAAGCTCAATGCTGTCTGTTGTTCTCCCAATTAATGTTTGGAACTTTTGCCGATAAGGCTCAAAATTGACCCCTCCATAAACAAAAAGGTCAAAGTTTGGAAATAATTGCCCCACGGTGGTTTGGCTCGCCTGGTTGAGTTTTTCAAAATACATTTGTACCCACGACGGAATGCCGCTAATGAGCCCCATGTCTTGGTTTTTGGTTTCAGAGACTATCGCCGTGACTTTGGCCTCCCAATCCTCGATGCAGTTGACCGCCAAAGAAGGCAGGCGATTGCTTTGCAAATAGTGGGGCACATAATGTGCCGCAATCCCGGACAAACGCCCAAGCTTGACTCCGTTTTTGTCGGACAACACAGGGGAGCCTTGCAAAAAAATCATCTTTTTGTCTACAAATTGGGTTTTTTTGGTCTCATGGATGTAGCACAACAAGGCGTTTTTGGCGTTGGTGATGTGGTGCGGCATCGAGGCTTTGGTAATTGGAATGTATTTCGCCCCTGAAGTGGTGCCGCTTGTCTTGGCATAATAAAGTGGTCGCCCTGGCCATAATATATCTGGCGCGCCATCAACCATCTGATCGACATATATCCTAAGGGCCTCATAATCCCGAACGGGTACCTGTTGGGTGAACTGCTGTGGGTTTTGAATTTGGTCGAAATGATGGTCTTGTCCAAATTTTGTTTTTCGGCCTTGTCGGATCAATTCTTGGAAAACTTTTTGTTGGGTGTCCAAAGGGTTGTTGGCCCATCTGGTCATTTTTTTATGGACGGAAGCGGCAAGTATTTTTGAGAGAAATCTTTTGAGGCGCATTTAGTTAAAATCTATAAAATTGGCGGGGTTAATTGGATAGCCGTCGCTCCATAACTCAAAATGTAAATGTGGGCCCGTCGTCAGCTCGCCAGTGTTGCCTGAGGTCGCGATTACTTCGCCGCTCTTTACCAAGTCACCTTGCTTTACTGAAATCGTCGCGCTGTGTTTGTAGACGGAAAGGAGGTTGTTTTTGTGGCGCAGCACAACGACATATCCTGTGTCTGCCGTCCACTCTGCCAAAATCACAGTGCCATCTGCCGTAGCTTTGATCGGTGTGTTTTTGATGGTCACGATGTCGACCGCGTAATGCCGTTCTTCGGGATCATACGCCGCAGAAATCATTCCGGAAACAGGGGGGAAAAGCACCAGGTTTTGATCTGAATTGTCGGTCAATGGGTTGTATTTGTCTTCTTGTTGCACCCGCTCACGCAACAATGAATCCTCTCTTGAGGCATTGAGTAGGTTTTCGTCTATTTCACGAGCCACCGCCTCAATAATAGAGTCTTTGTTTAACGCCGAGGGTTTTAGGTTGCCTGTCAGGACGTTTTTTATAGAATTCAGGTAAAAAGAGTTGGTCGCTAACCGCTGCTCTAGGGAGTCTGTCAAATAACTCAGCTGGGCAGCTTGTTTGTTGAGTTGGGTAGATGAATATCCGGGAATGTACTCCTTGAGTGGTGTAAAGGCAATAAGAATGGTTGTCCCCGCGATCATTAACAGCGCAAAGACTATCCCAAAAACATAGACGCTAAGGCGGTTTAGTTTAAAAGAAAACCGTTCCTCAAAAGTCTCTTCGTTCAGCACCAAGAACCGGTATTTGTGTACCAGTTTTTGCCGAAGGTTTTTTTTGTTTGTCTTTTGTTTGGCCATTTATAAAAGTTCGCACAACAAATGTACATGGATTCTGTGAAACTTATTCTGAAAACGTCGTATGTTCGATTTTCTTGTTACCTTTGTTTTATAAATTTATTGACTATGACTGCATTTGTATTGCCTTTAGTGATTGGCGCCCCCCAAATAATCTTGATTGTTGTTGTTGTTTTGTTATTGTTTGGCGGCAAGAAAATTCCAGAACTCATGCGTGGTTTGGGTAGTGGTATCAAAGAATTTAAAAACGCGTCAAAAGAAGATAAAACCGACACGTTAGAAGATAAAAAATAACCCGCATCAGCGGTAATGATATAAAAAAGAGGCCCCTTGGCCTCTTTTTTATGTTTAGTCCAGAAATCGTACCGTCCTCAGAATAGACTCCAGCTCGAACTGAAGGTCGCGCTTGGACATCGACGGGGCATAAGTAAACCCTTCCAAAATCAAATACCGTTCCCGTGTTTCGTCACGAATGGCAAAGGTGACAAATGGCCCTGCCATAAACGCATCATCAATGGTCCATAGCCCTTTAGTGACATAGCACATGCGGTCTTCTATTGTTGTTGATTCGGTGTGCAGCTGATAATTGCTGTCTGTAATGAATTTGGACCCATCTTCTACGGGCAATAGCATCGCGCCAATCGAATCCCTAATATGCTGCATTGCAATGGCTGGATTGGTGCCTTCGGGAAAGGATTCTAAAGGAACCTCGTAGATAAAAATATTTGTGCTCCCGTTTGCTTTTAACTCCTTTCGCAACCAATAATATGCGCTTGACTCCGCAGCGATGTGGTATGCCGAGGGAATGTTTAGTTCCACCCCAAAATCCCTGGTGAGCCCTGCAATTGCTAAGGGAGAAATCATGGTTCTTCGCTGGCGCTCTTTGATTTCTTGGATCAAAAAGGTTTGGGTTAATGTCGTTTTTTGCTTGATTAGGGCTTGGATGAGGTCTTGCGGCTCCTTTCCTTGAACAAAAGCGATGATTTGTGGTTGGGCGTAGGCATTTTTCCGCATCGCCAAGGTGTCTGTTTCTGCAAGAGCGACATGCAGGACGTTGCGGTAGGTCCTCGCGAAATCAGAAAACTGAGCCAAGGGCAAATGATTTAAAGTAAAGAGGGGTTCTTCTTGAGGCAAACCAGGCACGGGGCTGGCAAAAATAGATCGTATCGTGTCTCCTACAGGCCCCCGCCACAAATCATCTGCGATCACGACCTGAAGTCCATTAATCCCTCCAACAGAGTCGGGTAAATAGGCTGTCTTTTTTTCGTTGCTGTTTTGTCCACAGCCCAAAACAACCACTGTGATTATAAAGGCATAAAGGGTTTTCATGGTGGAGATTTTTAGGATTAGGACTCTTTTTGAACCCGTAAACTCATTCCGGGTGTAATTTTATTGCCACTAATACCGTTCCATTTTTTTAAATCATCAATAGAAATTTGTGGGAATTTTTGCGCGATACTCCAAAGTGAGTCTCCGGGGCGCACAATATAAACCCCTGACGCATTGTTGGTGCTGATTTTTTGTTCCGTTGGTTTTTGATCCACTGGAATCCTGCGTGGAATAATTGTGAGGCGTTGGCCAATAGAGATTTGATTGTTTTTGAGGCTGTTCCATTGTTTTATTTTCTGAACCGTCACGCCAAATTGTTCGGCAATTTTACCCAAATAATCTCCACTGCGGACCCTATATCGGATCCGATTGTTCTGATTCATCAGCTCTGGCAGGGGTTGTTCTCTTTGATTAAACTCTTGCTGTGCCAAGGCATAAATAGAGTCTTCGTGGGTGACAAAAGAACCCATTATATCCCGCGGTAAGCGCAAATAATACGGGTGGTCTTTGACCGCGGGAATAAGCCCTAGGGTGTATGAGGGGTTTAAGAACTCGATTTCGGCTAAGTTCGCTTGGCTCACGCGCGCCACTTGTTCTAGTGAAATCATTTTTTTGACCCTCACGGTGTCTGTTGTAATAAATGGATGTTTCGGCCGACCACCTTCTAACCCATACTCTTGAGCGTATTCAAAAAGGTACATTGTGGCCAAAAATGCGGGCACATAACCAGCGGTTTCCCGTGGCAAGAACGAGCGTATGTTCCAATAATTCGTGCGTCCCCCAGATCGACGGATGGCTTTAGACACGTTTCCTGGGCCACTATTGTATGCCGCCAAAGCGAGATCCCAGTCGTCGAGTGAATTGTGTAGTTTGTTGAGGTATTTCGCGGCGGCAATTGTGGATTGCAGTGGGTCACAGCGGTCGTCAACATAGCTGTTGACTTCTAGGCCAAATGATTTTCCGGTTTGGAACATGAACTGCCAAAGGCCTCTTGCCCCCGCAGGTGAGGTGGCTGTTGGCGCCAAAGCAGACTCAACAATTGCGAGGTATTTCATTTCTAAAGGCAGGCCATATTGTGCCAATATTGCCTCAAACATCGGAAAGTAATAGTGGCTTAGTCCGATGAGTCTTTGCATTGACGTTCTTCTCTTTTTGAGGTAGCCGCGCACAATTTGTTCTAACGAAACATTGTATTCCACATGAAACGGCGTCCGCGCATCTAGAGCAGCGAGCCGTTCTTTGAAAAGTGCTGTAGACCACAAAGAGTCGTGTAGGGCAATACTGTCCCATGGGCTTTGCACCGCTTGCTGTGCTTCGTTATACCGAGAGGTATCATAAAGGGTGGCCAGCCAAAGAGAGTCAATTTGTCTTGTGTGTGCTAGGTCTTTAAAAACAACCTCTGTGGCGCCCACTGTTTCTGCCGCGGCTTTTTGTTCCTCCGGATTCCCCTCTGTGCTCTGGGCAAACAAAGCGGGGGAAAGGGCCAAAAAACAGCCGAGAAATATTTGGATTGGTAGGATGGTTGTCTGTTGTCTCAAAACACTTGGTTTTAGTTTACTCCGCGAGAATCGCTGCGATTCCTGGCAAGGTTTTTCCTTCGAGCATTTCCAACATCGCGCCGCCTCCTGTGGAGACATAACTGACCTTGTCTTGGAAATGAAATTGCTTTACCGAGGACACGCTGTCCCCGCCGCCAACAAGTGAAAAGGCGCCGCGTTCTGTGGCTTTGGCGATCGCTTCACAAATCGAAATGGTTCCTTTGGCAAATGTAGGTAGCTCAAAAACCCCAACAGGACCATTGAACAAAATTGTTTCGGACTGGCTGATCACATCAGCAAAAAGCGCTTGCGTTTCTGGTCCAGCATCCAGCCCCATCCAGGTCTCGGGAATGGCGTTGATTGCTGTAATTTTTGTTGGGCTGTCATTTGAAAATTCCTGAGTGATGCAGCTGTCTATGGGCAGATGTACGGACACCCCTTTTTGTTTTGCTTCTGCCAAGATTTCGAGTGCGAGTTCTTGTTTGTCGTCTTCGACAAGGGACTCACCAATATAACCCCCTAGGGCTTTAACAAAGGTAAACGCCATCCCGCCGCCGATGATCAGGTGGTCTACCGTGTCTAAAATGTTTTTGATGATGGTGATTTTTGAAGAAACTTTTGCCCCACCAATGATAGCGGTGATCGGCGATTTTCCGTCTCTTAAAACCTTGTTGACGTTTTCTATTTCGGAAGCCAAAAGCATCCCAAAACACTTTGTATTGGGGAAAAACTGCGCAACGATGGTCGTCGAAGCGTGCGCTCTGTGTGCTGTACCAAAGGCATCATTCACATAGATGTCTCCCAATTGAGCGAGTTGTTTGGCAAATTCGTGGTCTCCTTGGGTCTCTTCGGGATAGTACCGCAGGTTCTCCAATAGCAACACTTGTCCGGGCTGTAATTCAGCAACCGCTTGCTCAACCTTTGCCCCAACACAATCAGACACAAAGGCTACTGGAATTCCGAGAACCTTTGCCACGTCTGCAACAATATTCTGCATCGAGAATTGGGCCTCTTTTGCTTTAGGGCGGCCTAAGTGAGACATCAAGACACATGATCCTCCTTGAGCCAAAATATATTGAATTGTAGGGGCTGCGGCCTGTATCCGTGTGTTGTCTGTCGCTTGGTTATTGCTGTTGAGTGGAACATTAAAATCCACTCGAATTAAGGCTTTTTTGCCTGAAAAATCAAAATCTTTTACAGTGCTCATTATTTTTGTTTGTGTCACAAATATAAGTTTTTCTGGGGCGCCCCCCTTGTGAAAAATTCTTAGATTTGTTTGTGGATTTTTCGCAAGTTATTGGCCTGAGTCACCTCAAAAATCACCTCACAACAACCGTTGCGGCAGGCCGCGTGCCACATGCACAGATTTTCTCTGGGTTGAGCGGCAGTGGGTTGTTGCCTTTGGCTTTGGCTTATGCTAAAAACATTCTTTGTTCTGAACTCAATCCCAAAGACGAGGCTTATCGCCGTTGTGCCCGACAGGCCGACGCCTTAACCCACCCTGACTTGCATTTTGTCTTTCCTGTGAATACCACGGCAGATGTTAAAAAAACACCACGCTCAAATGACTTTCTGCCTTCCTGGCGCAACTTTATCGCACAAACCCCGTATGGCTCTTTGCCTTCTTGGTACCAACAATTGGGTGTTGACAAAAAACAAGGCAGTATTTCAGTAGCGGAGGCCCAGGCCATGACCAAAACGCTTTATCTAAAATCCTACGAGGGCGGTTTTAAAGTTGTTGTGATTTGGATGGCCGACAAAATGACCACAGAATGTGCTAATAAAATGCTCAAGCTATTAGAGGAGCCACCCGCAAAAACGGTCTTCTTGCTCCTAACAGAACACGAAGACCAACTCTTGCGCACTATTTATTCGCGTTGTCAAAAACTGACCTTGCCTTTACTGTCTGAACATGACTTAAGTCAGGCGCTAATACAGCACCACTCATGCACCCCATCAGAAGCCCTTCGTTTGAGTAAGGTGGCCCATGGAGATTATTTCAAAGCCCAGCAATTATTAACCCACAAAGAAGAAGATATTCAATTCGAAGGTTGGTTTTTGACTTGGGCCAGAGGTGCTTTTAAGGCTAAGGGCAATAAAAGCGCTATTCAAGATCTTTTGGACTGGAGCGATCAGATGTCTGGGCTTGGTCGCGAAACACAAAAAAGTTTTTTGCTGTATTGTAGCGAGCTCATCCGCCAAGCATTTTTGACACACTACAAAATAGCTCCTTTGGTCTATTACCAAGCACATGATGCTGGGTTTTCTCTTGATCGTTTGGCGCCGTTTATTCATCAAAACAACATCCACGCGATTCAAGAGGTGATTGAAACTGCTCATTATCATATTGAGCGCAATGGAAACCCAAAATTAATTTTTACAGATCTTGCGGTTCAAATGACCCGCTTGCTGCACCAAAAAGCATCACAATAGATTTTATTTATTATTTGTTGCTTTAGCTATTTTTATTCTCTATAAAAACAGGCTTGTTTTAACGCGATTTGCGGGGTTTTTAAATGCCTCATAAGGTCATTTGCTTATAAGCCGGCGTAACGGCCAAAAAGGCGTGTTTAAACTCTTTTTTGGTAGATGTAGGTGATTGAGGAGCACTCTCCATCAACCAGCGCTTTAAGGTTTGACCACAGCGCAACGAAAAAAGGGATTAGAGATCGTTTGCTTCCGGTTTTATAATAATGGGATAACAGACTCACATAAAAGGCATCAAACCACATCGGCTTCTTTTGCACCAAATCAAATTCATCTTGAAACAACACATTCATGCTTTCTTGGCTAAAGTGCCATAGGTGGCGAGGCACATCATAACCTGCCCAAAAATTTTTGTAATACCGCGCGTCATAGGATCGATGGTTAGGCACCGCAACAAACAAATACCCCCTTTTGTTCACAAGCGCCCCAATCTGACGAACATACCGCTCAAGATCCTCGAGATGCTCTAAAACATGCCACATAGAGACCACATCAAACGGGTTTTGTCCCAATTGATCCCACTCGCTGTGTACCATATGATTTTTGGACTGTGCCAATTTTCGGGCTTGTCCACTAACCTCAAGGCCTTGAACCTCCCAGCCTGAGTGTTTCATTGTGTCTAGAAAAAGCCCCACGCCTGTGCCAAGGTCTAAAAGGCGTCCGGCGGGCTTCCTTTTTTGCTCCACCCAACGGCGCTTGAGATTTAGGTTGTATTGGCGCACTTGGCTATATAGTTTAGAAAAAACGCCTTTTCCTTTGTTGGAGTGTGAGAGATATGAGTCGCTTTGGTAATAAGCAGGCATCTTGTTTTGGCCTGGCTTAGGGTTTGTTGCTAAAGCGTTAAACTGCTTATTGTAGATCAACTCAAACACCTCTCCGCTCACCATAAAGTCTTTGACTCTAAGCGGAGGCTTCGATGGGTTTTTAGTTGGTATTTGTTGGTTGTGTTTCACGTGGAACAATCATCGGCCCATATAAACCAAAAGCACAGAAATGTCATTCGGAGAGACGCCGCTGATTCGAGATGCTTGAGAAATAGTGGTTGGCTTGATCTTGGTTAGTTTTTCGCGCGCCTCATAAGACAAGGACTTAAGCTTAGAATAGTCAAATTCCTCAGGAATCTTAACGCCTTCTAACCGCGTTAGTTTGTCTGCGTTGTTTCTCTCCTTTTGGATATATCCCGCATACTTGATTTGGATCTCTGCTTGTTCCAAAACCTCATCATCTAGTTCACGCTCACGAACGACCTGATCGACCATGGGCAATGTCCGCATATCCTCCATAACAATGTTGGGCCTAGAGTAGAACTTGTATAGTTTGTCGCCTTGGGGCGCAATAGCCGAACCCCTGTGCTCAAGTATTGGGTTGATGTCTTCTGGTTGAACGCTGGTGGTTTTAAAAAACTCAATAAGCGCATCGCTTTTGGTATATTTCTCCTGCATCCGGATCAACCTGTCTTCTTTGGCGAGCCCTAGCGCAAAGCCTTTCGGGGTTAGCCTTTGGTCAGCGTTATCTTGACGCAGCAGGGTGCGATACTCTGCTCGAGAGGTAAACATACGGTAAGGTTCTTCTGTGCCCTTGGTGATCAGGTCGTCAATCAAAACACCTATATAAGCCTCGTCTCTTCTTAGTGTGAATGGGTCGCGTTCTTGTGTTTTGAGGGCCGCATTAATTCCTGCCATCAAGCCTTGAGCGCCGGCTTCTTCATAACCTGTTGTGCCGTTAATTTGACCTGCAAAATAAAGCCCATCTATGAGTTTTGTTTCGAGGGTATGGCGGAGTTGTGTCGGTGCAAAAAAGTCATATTCGATTGCGTAGCCCGGCCTAAAGAATCGCACATTTTCAAAACCAGCACAAGCCCTTAGCGCTTTGTATTGAACCTCCTCTGGGAGAGAGGTACTGAAGCCGTTAATATAGTACTCCACGGTATCCCACCCTTCGGGCTCCACAAATAATTGGTGGCGGTCTTTGTCCGCAAATCGATTGATCTTGTCTTCAATTGAAGGGCAATATCTTGGGCCAATACTTTCGATGGACCCGTTAAACATTGGGCTGCGATCAAAGCCTTCTCGCAAAAGGTCATGTACCTCTAGGCTGGTGTAGCTCATGTGGCATGACCGCTGATTTTTGAGTGTTTGCGTCTGGTCTGAAAACGAAAACTTCTGAGGATGGGTGTCGCCTGGTTGTTCAATCATTTTAGAGAAATCCAGAGAACGGCCATCTACCCTGGGCGGTGTTCCTGTCTTCATTCGCCCAGAGTCAAACCCCAAGTCAACAAGTTGTTCTGTTATGCCAGTAGAAGCGCGCTCGCCTGCACGACCGCCGCCGAATTGCTTCTCACCCACATGGATGAGTCCATTAAGGAATGTTCCATTGGTCAAGATTACAGATTTCGCGCGAAAAACCAATCCCATGGCTGTTTTTACGCCACGTATTTTTCCGTTTTCAATCACAACACCTGCGACCATGTCTTGATAAAAATGAAGGTTTTGCGTCCCCTCCAAAAGCATCCGCCAGGTTTCAGCAAAACGCATTCGGTCACTTTGTACGCGAGGGCTCCACATCGCCGGGCCCTTCGATTTATTAAGCATTTTGAATTGGATCGCCGTCTTATCTGACACAATACCACTATAACCACCAAGGGCATCGATCTCTCGAACAATTTGCCCTTTGGCAATACCCCCCATCGCTGGGTTGCAAGACATTTGTGCTATATTCTGAAGATTCATGGTGACCAAAAGTGTTTTAGCCCCCATATTGGCGGCGGCGGCGGCGGCTTCTGAGCCTGCATGCCCAGCGCCAACTACAATAACATCATATTCTTGGTCTACCATAATCATGTTTCACGTGAAACAAAAATCATTTAATTAATTCATTATCAATTCTTTAGCGCCTATTATATAGTCCGTCTCTTTTTGTCGCATAGCCTGTTTTTCTTGGTCTGTGCTGTCGTTGTAGCCACACAAATGAAGCAAACCATGTATCATAACCCGCGCCAACTCTTCATTAAAAACCACGCCGTAAGACTGGCTATTCTCCTGTACCCGTTCTGTAGAAATATAAATTTCCCCGTGTATCGATTTGCCAATCAATTCGCCAAAGGTAATGATATCTGTATAGGTGTCGTGATTCAAAAACTCTTGATTAATCTCCACCAAAAAAGCATCGTCACAAAAAACATAAGACAACTCGCCAATAGAGAACCCTTCTGCGCGACAGCTTTCACTAAGCCAGCTTGCCCAAGCCTCTTGTTGGCCTAATGTAAATGTGTTTTGTTGACTGAACTCAATCATTATCCTTCTTAAAATAACGGCTCACCTCTTTTTTGAAATAAGGCTGCAAAGGTAAGGCCTCTTTATTTAATATATCCAGTTGCTCAAAATAGTTCTTTGGGCTGTCTATGGTTTGTCCATTGCGCGGAGGGTACTCTGTGTTACTGGTTTTTGCTTCTCGCGCCTCTTCTTGGCCTTGTTTGAGATCTGCATCTTTGATTTTAAGTAACTCGTGCAGTACGCGGCGCATCCTATCCAAGGTCTCTCTGTTGTATCCTTGGTCCAATATTTTTTGCTCAATATCTTCAAGGTTTTCCAGCAGTCGCTTGCGCTCGGGTGTTAGCCCTAGCGCATTAAGTTTGTTTTCTAAGGCTTGGCGCAATTGTTGTTGCTGTTTGAATATTTCAAAAATCTCCCCGCTTAACACCTCGCTATAATTTTGCTCTAGGCCTTGTTTGCTGTTTTCTCCGCCAGGGGACGCCCCTGAATCACCCTTGTTTTTGCCCTGGCCTTGTTGTTCTCCTTGGCCCTGTTCGCCCTTTTGGCCTCCTTCGCCCTCTCCTGGCTTGGGCGCCCCCTTACCTTCTTCAAGGCCTTGTTCCATTTTTTGTTGCAACGACTCTTGCTCTTTGATGACGTCCGAAAGCTGAAACCCTTGGCCGTCTTCTCCTTCTCCCGAGCCCGGGCTTGGCATACTCATCGCCATTTGTTCCATTTGTGTCAAAAGGCCGTCTAATAGATCTGCTAGGGCGTTGGCATTGGCAAAAACGTATTGCTGGCTTGCTGAGCCCTGACTTAGTTTGTTGTCGGCAAACTCCAGAAGCGCTTTGTCTAAATAAAATTGCGCATCACTGATGTGTTTGTTGATTTTTGATCCCATTGTGGGTTGCCGCAAGGACAATGCGAAAAGACTATCGTCGATGTGTTTGAAGTTTTCTTTTAGTGTATTTTGTCTGTTGATTCTTTGGCCAAATTGAACACTATTGGGCCCCTCGCCAAGTATTTGCTCCATGAGCACCTCTTGCTCTAAAGAAAAGACAATAAGGTTGTCCAAAACCTGCCGGAGCATTTCGGTGTCTTCCTCTATAGATTCCATTTGCATCATCTGCATTTGAGCACCCATCTTTTGACCCATTTCTTTCATCTTCTCTCCCGCCTTTTTTTGAGCGGGTTTTGCCTTCTCCTGGTCTTTCTGATCGATGTTTTCTGTTGCCTTTTGCTGCTCTTTACTGATTTCTTGCTCTTGAGAAGGGTCGCGCGGCAGCTCCATGGGTTGTTTCAGTGCGTTGTTTTCCTGTTCGAGCTGGTCCATTTCCTTTTTCAGGTCATCAAACGCCTCGTTGAGTTGTTTTTGCGCCTCTAGCGCCTCTTCTTGATTTGCTTGTTTTTTATCCGCTGCTTCTATTTGCTTTTCCCCTAATTCCTTGAGCGCGGCAGCAATCTGTTCTGTTTTCTTGGCCACATAATATCGCCTGGTTTGCTCTACGAGTTGCTCAAGGCTTTTTTGCTGGCTTTTTTGTTGTTTGGCCAACTTCTCTAGATCTTGCTTGAAGTCCTCTTCGTTGATTTTGTCTTGCAAATCTTGTAGTTCCTTGAGTTTTTCTTGGTTTTCTTTCAACGCCTCTTGCTGCTCCTTGATGCGCTCTTCCAAAGCTTCTTCGTAAGGATCTTCATTAGGGTCCATTTCTTTGATTTGCTCTATCGCGTCCTTAATTTGCTCTGTTGCTTTTTTGATGCGCTCTGCGTTTTGTTTTTCTTGCTTGAGCAATTGCTCTGTTGCTTTTTCTTGCTGCCAATCCGTGCTGTTTGACTGTTTTTGTTGGTCTTGAATCGACTTGCTTTGTTCTTCCTGCTCACGCATTAAGCGCAGGGCCTCTGCCAAGGCAGATATTTGCTCCTGCTGGCGCCCGAGAATTTCTCCTTTTTGTTCTGTCTTGGTGGTGGTTTTTAAACCAAACCACTCCGATTTTGTTGTTTTATATCCATTGGGCTGGTCATTGTCCTTGGCCTCAAAGTAATATTGATAGGCCTTGTCCTCTTCCAGCACAAGGCCTTGAGGGAAATCATAGAACAACTGTTGCACTAGGCCTTCACCAAGGCCTATTTTGACTGTCTGTGTTTGATTTTGATTGTTTTGTGGGAAACAAACCACTTTAAGGTCGCGCAAACCAAAGTCGTCAGACAAAACAATGCGGTGATGGGTCACTTGTGTGTTCAAGCTGTCTTTTTTGGTTTGAATATCCATATTTGGCGACTCGTCACGATAAACTTCCAATTGATAAGCTAGTGGCTCATAACCCCCAACATCTTCATTGTTTGGGGTTATTTTATAGCGCATCGAGGATTTTGCGGTGTAGTTGAGCCCAAAGACAGTGTCTTGCGTTTTGGTGAATGTTGCGGTGTCATTCTTTGTAGAAAAAAGCACGGTTTTTGTGTTTTTCGCGGCAACCGTCCAGTTGATTTTACTGCCCGCCATCACGCGTGCACTTCCTGTGTTGGCGTAGGTTTGGGGCGAAAGGTTGGTGTGTGGTGGAAAACGAATCGCCATCGAAAAACGGGTCAATTGCGGGGTTTTCAAAACACCAAGCGTGTAGGTTGGCGAAGAGACTGTTGTTGTTTTGAGTTGAAAACGCAACGGTTCAAATTGTGGCTCAAATTCAAATTCAAAGACCTGGCCTTTTTTTTCGGTCATTACATATTGCTGCTGGTTAAAGGTCAGTAACACCTTTTTGGGTGTTGATTGGCCGATGGTCTTAACTTGTAAAACAAACCGCTCTGTATCTCTGGCCATCAAGGTGTCGTTTATGATAACAAACCGATATGGCGCTGGTGGTTGGTAGACCTGTGTGTAATTCGATACCCGCTTGTATCCTTCTAAAAAAGTCATTAAATCGCCAAACACACTTATAAACAACAAAATCAACACCGGGACGCCAACATATTTAATGTATCGCCGGTTCTTGGAATAATTAATCGCACGCCGAAATGACACGGTTTTTATTTCGGCCGATTTTTGCTCGATGCTCGCCAGCAGCAACTCAGAAGATTCCTTTGATTGCTCTTTAAGCTCTAGGGCGTTGAGTAATTTGTCATCAATTTCTACAAAGTGACGACCAATAATCTTGGCGGCCTCTTTGCTGGTTAGCCCTTTTTGCAGGTGCAGCAGCTTTAGGAGTGGCCGAAGCAAAAACACAAAACACAACGAAAACTCTATCGCAATAAACAACCAAAACAAAACCGCCCGCCAAACAGGTGGCAACCAGAAGAAATATTCGACGCCAGAAACCAGCAAAAAATAAAAAACTCCTGTGGCCAAATAAAGAATCGCTCCCCTAATCAACTCATTGATATAGAATTTTTTAATAAATTGCTGTAGTTTATTTTCTACGACTTGAAAATCACTCACTTATCACTCTATATAGGGTTGAGACTAATGTAACGTAAATATAGTGCCTGTGTCTGAATTTTTTAAAGATTTGAAGTATTTAACAGCGTATAGCATTCCGCTGGTATTGGGTTTGTCGTTTTTTTTAAAGGGCCCTTTTGCTTATGCCACGCCTTTGTTTGTTTTTGTTTTGGTTCCTGTTTTGGAGTTACTCTTGCCGAGTAATCCCATTAATCTGGAGGGCCCGCAGCGCCTGTCTAAGGCCAAAAACTTCATGTTCGACATGTTGTTGTACCTCAATATTCCTGTGGTTTTTGGGTTGTTGTTTTACTACTTCCGCACTTTTGCCATGGGCGGGTTTACGACTATCGAATTGATTGGGTTTACTTTTTCCATGGGGATTGTTTTGGGTTCAAATGGTATTAATGTCGCACACGAGCTTGGCCATCGGACCCGGCACTGGGAACGCGTTTTGGCGAAAACCCTGTTGTGTCCCGCCCTATATATGCATTTTTATATAGAACATAATTACGGGCACCACCAACACGCCGCAACACCCAACGATCCCGCGACAGCCCTCTATAATCAGTCTATTTACTCCTTTTGGGTCAGCTCAATTTCGGGGCAAATCAAAAGCGCCTCCGTGCTTCAGAAAAAAATATTAAAGCAGCAAAACCGCAGTGGTTTCTCTCTCAAAAACGACCTTTTGTGGTATGGGTTGTGCCAAACCGCCTACCTGTGTCTTGTTGGTGTGGTGTTTGGGCCTTCCGTGGTTTTTTTCGCGATTGTTGTCGCTTTGATTAGTGTCTTGCTGTTAGAAACCACCAACTATATAGAGCATTATGGGCTGCAACGACAGCGCCGTCCGTCTGGGCGCTATGAGCCCATATTAGAGACCCACTCCTGGAACAGCAACCATATTATGGGGCGTATTTTATTGTACGAACTCACCCGCCACAGCGACCATCATTTTCGCTCGAGCAAAAAATATCAATTGCTTGATTACCACAAAACAAGCCCTGAGATGCCTTTTGGCTATCCAACATCGATCGTTTTAAGCCTTCTTCCGCCGCTCTGGTTTTTTATCATGAACCCCCGCATTCCTTCGGAAATGAAGCCTTAGAATTGTATCTTTGCCTTGCTTAAAAACCCTCTATGAATTCCTCTGTCCGCGTACGCTTTGCCCCTAGCCCCACTGGTCCATTACATATTGGCGGGGTGCGCACAGCATTATTCAATTATCTGTTTGCCAAACAACACAACGGAACGTTTGTTTTGAGAATTGAAGACACCGACCAAACGCGTTATGTTCCTGGTGCCGAATCATACATAGGTGAGGCTTTGGATTGGTTGCAAATACCTTATGATGAAGGCCCTGGCCGCGAAGGTGGTTTTGGCCCCTATCGCCAAAGCGAGCGAAAGGCTATTTATCACGATTACATTGCCCAATTGATTGCTTCGGGCCACGCTTATTACGCCTTCGACAGCACCGAAGACCTCTCCGAATTGCGCGCTCAGGCAGAATCCCAGGGGCAGACCTTTACTTATGGTGTTGCCAATCGTAACACCCTCAACAATGCATTGACCAGAAATCCCGCCGAGGTAACCACACATCTCGATGCCGGACGACCTTATGTGGTGCGCTTCAAAATCCCAGAAAACAGAACCCTGGTTTTTAATGATTTGATTCGTGGGGATGTCACCATACAAACCTCTGTTTTGGATGATAAAATTCTTTTCAAAAGTGACGGCATGCCGACTTATCATTTTGCCAATGTTGTGGATGACCATTTAATGGCTATCAGCCATGTTATTCGCGGCGAAGAGTGGTTGCCTTCACTGGCGCTGCATGTCCTTCTTTATGAGTCTTTTGGCTGGACGGCGCCCAAGTTTGCGCACCTGCCTTTGATTTTAAAGCCCTCTGGAAAAGGCAAATTGAGCAAGCGTGATGGAGATGCTGGTGGGTTTCCTGTTTTCCCATTAGAATGGGCCGCTGAGGGGGTTGTCTCCTCAGGATATCGCGAACAAGGCTATGCGCCCGCCGCGGTTTTAAACCTCTTGGCCTTCCTTGGTTGGAATCCAGGGACCGAGCAAGAAGTTTTTTCCAAAAACGAACTCATTACTGCCTTTAATCTGAGTCGCGTGTTGAAATCTGGTGCTAAATTCGATCCTGAGAAGGCTCTTTGGTTCCAAAACCATTACTTCCAAAACATCCTTGATTCAGAATTAGTGCCCGCCTATCGCACTTACACAAAATCTTTAGGAGTGGACTCTGGTCTGCTCGATACGGCGCGTATTATTGAATTGGTCAAGCCGCGTGCATCATTTGTGAGGGATCTCTGGACACAGAGCGCCTTCTTTTTTGAAGCACCAACCGCTTTTGATCCGCAGGGGGTTAAAAAAGCTGTTAAAACAAACACCTGTGTCTTGTTGTCGGGCCTAGGGGATTTCCTTGGCGGTGTTGCAGATTTTACTCAAGACGCCCTTTCTGAGCGCACAAAGACTTGGGCGCTAGACAATGATTTTGGCTTAGGCGCGGTGATGATGCCCTTGCGTTTAGCCTTGGTGGGCTCGATGCAGGGCCCTGATGTATTTGCTATTATGGAGGTTTTGGGTCAAAAAGAAACACGACAACGCATTGCTTACGCCATAACGTCTTTCGGTTAGAAATAAAAATAGGCGCCTAGAGTTGTCCAGGCCAGTTGCCCTGAAAATCCTCCTGAGGGCCGCTCCAGGTTGGTTTTGTTTAATCGTCCCAAAAAGTTAGTCAATCCGTATTGGTATTGTGCGCTCAAGCGCAAGTGCTCAAAACCTCCCGTTAAGCCAACAGATAGGTGCCCGTGAACGGGCGAGACAGCGGACAAGTCTTCTATTTTGAGTCCTTGGTATCCCCCAACAACCAGGCTTTCTTGTTCCTTTTGTTGTGCCTTCCAAGGGCTGTTGACGCTCAATACAGGGCCCATGTCGATGCTTAAATGCCTCCTTATAATGTTGTAGCCCAAAAGTAATTTGATTTGCGCGCCCGAAAGCTCCATCGTAACATCCTTTGGGGTGTTGTTCTCTTGACCTTGGACCATGAGCTCATTTTGAAAAAAGATAACCCCGTACTCCATATCAAAATTATTGTAAATCTCTCCACGAGAAACATACCCTCCTGTTAAGCCCTTTCCTGATTTAATTAAAAGGTCCTGAGTGTGCAGTGTTGGCGTGGTGATGCCCAAAAAAAGGCCGCTAACGTTGTAATTATCGTTACCATATTGGGCTTGGATCAGTGAGGTCGCCCCGCAAATTATAAGAGAAAGGAATTGGGTTTTTAGCCGCATTG
>TARA_B110000503_G_scaffold36706_1_pt1 | contig 48200 bp, 42 predicted proteins | sample TARA_B110000503 | Tara Oceans TARA_B110000503 (sample SAMEA4397472) | marine metagenome | biome: Polar Biome; feature: [SRF] surface water layer (ENVO:00010504); material: water (ENVO:00002006), including particulate matter (ENVO:01000060) such as... | depth 5 m | reverse complement strand
TGTAGAGCACTTCTAGATGTTATCAAAACACTTGTATACAAGCATATGATAGCTATTTTATGATTCAGTCGCTTGTTTTAAATGGAGTTTTTTATTCGTGAATGTCGGTCTCGATCTCCGCCATCCATCTATCTGTTTTTAAAAGAGCATTTAGTTTTTCGGCCGATGAGGGTGCGATCTTGGGTGGTGAGATTGAGTGCTTGTTGTCGTGATCTGCTGTGGGTGATGAGTTGCTGCTTCAAGAGTAGGTTCTCTGCGATTACTGGTTATTCACCATAGTGCACCGGCCCCGAATCATATGCTGAAGCCGCCCAGCTTGGTCTCCAGATATTCCTCGATACCCTCCCGGGCACCCTCGCGGCCCAGTCCGCTCTCATTCATGCCGCCGAAGGGGGCTGCTGCACTGGTGGGATTGATATCGTTAATACCAATGATCCCGAATTGCAGGCCCTCGAAAGCACGCATCGCGCGGGACAGGTTCTGGGTGTAAACGTACGCGGCCAGGCCGTACGCCGTGTCATTGGCCATCGCCAGTACTTCATCCTCGTCGTCGAAGGCGATCACCGCCGCCACAGGCCCAAAGGTTTCCTCGCGGTAGATTAACATCTGTGCGCTGACATTGCTCAGTAGGGTGGGGGCGTAAAAGAAGCCCCGGTCCAACCCGCCGTCCGTCAGGGGCTGGCCACCGGCGTGCAAAGTGGCGCCCATTGCTAGGGCGTCGCTCACCTGGCGGTCCACCTTGTCCACTGCCGTCTGGTTGATGAGTGGGCCAATGCTATTCGCCGCGTCCATACCATCACCGACCTTCAATTTTCTGATGCGTTCCTGCAGGGTCTCCAGAAATGGCGTCAGGATGCTGCGCTGGACGAAGATGCGATTGGGACTGATACAGGCCTGTCCGCTATTGAGGAACTTGACCAGGGCAACGCCCTTGGCAGCATGCACCGGATCGGCGTCATCGAACACGATGAAAGGCGCGTGGCCACCGAGTTCCATCGATACGCGCTTCAACTGGGGAGCCGCCGCTTGCGCCAGTTTTTTCCCCACTGCTGTGGAACCGGTGAAGGTCAGTTTTCGTACGGCGACATTGGTGCAGAACTCCTCGCCGATAGGCGCAGGGTCACAGGTAGTCACGAGGTTGGCCACCCCGGGTGGGAAGCCAGCTTCGTGCAGGATCTCAAACACTGCGATCGCGCACAGCGGGGTGGCTTCCGCGGGCTTGAGGACAATCGTACAACCCGCCGCCAGGGCGGGAGCTAGCTTGCGGGTCAGCATAGAAATAGGATAATTCCAGGGCGTGATCGCAGCCACCACGCCGACCGGGTGCTTTTGCACCAGGAAACGTTGGTCGCTGCGGGAGGAGGGGATGGTCTGGCCGTAGACTCGTTTAGCTTCCTCGGCAAACCACAGCAGAAAATCGGCAGCGTATTTGACTTCGTTCAGCGCGGCCTTCAGGGGCTTACCCTGCTCGCGAGTCATCAACTCGGCCAGTTGCGGTCTACGGTCTATCATCAGCTGGTGGGCGCTGTACAGCAGCATCGAGCGCTCGTAGGCGGTTTGTGTCGACCAGGCTGGCGAGGCCGCTTTGGCCGCCGCGATGGCTCTACTGGCATCCCCGCGATCGCCATCGACCACTTCGCCTATCTGCTCGCCATTAGCGGGATTGAATACAGGAAACCTGCGTGAGGACTGAATCCATTCGCCGTTGATATACATTGGGAGCTCCTGAAAAATATTGCGCGGGTTTAAACATTTTAAGTGTACCAAGGAATATAATAGCAGCTACTGCTATGCTCTCCTCTGTTCATTTTATTCAACTGTGGCACAGTATTTTTCAACTGGTCAAACAGGCTTGAATCGGATATTGCCTGTATCCAGAGAGAGGCGGAGCGTATTATAGGATCTCAGTTGGGGGCGGTCGGTCGTACTGTTTTTCTCGCACTGGAGTCGCTGGCGAGCTGATCAGCTCTGATATTAATAATAAAACAGGAGCGCTACCTTGGATTCCAACGTAGACAAGACCAATTTCGCCGCGACCATTATCATCATCCTGCTCGTCTCGATTCCGCTGGCACTGAATCCCGTTGCAGGGGCGCACATCATGGAACGCAGCTACCAGTTCGTTGCGACAAATTTCGGCTGGCTTTATCTGTTATGTGGTGTCTCCGCGATGGTGCTGCTGCTGTGGTTGGCTTTCGGGCGCTATGGACAGGTTAAGCTGGGTAATGCCGCTGACAGACCTGAATTCAGCACGTACAGCTGGGTGGCCATGTTGTTCTGTGCCGGGATCGGCGCCGGCCTGATGTTCTGGTCGGCTATTGAGTGGGCCTACTATTACCAGACACCACCGTTTGGGGCAGAGCCAAAATCCGTGGAGGCCGCCAAATGGGCCTCGTCCTACGGCGTATTCCACTGGGGTTTTATCGCCTGGGCTTTTTACTGTGTACCGACCATTGCCATTGCCTACCCTTTTTATGCGCGCAAAGTCCCGGTGCTGAAATACAGTGTTGCCTGCCATTACTGGTTGGCTGGCCGGGAGGAAAACGGTTTTGCACGAGGTATGGATTTTCTCTTTATGATCGCGCTGATTGGTGGCGCGGGATCTTCCCTGGGTTTTTCCACCCCGCTAATTGCGTCCCTGGTTTCTCGGCTGACCGGGGTGGAAGCGGGTTTTGCCCTGGAGTTTGCGGTAGTCGGCGTCTGTGTTGTGATTTTTGCCACCAGCGTTTATCTGGGTTTGGAAAAAGGTATCAAACGGCTAAGTGATCTCAACTTGTTGCTGGCGCTGCTGCTGTTGGTTTTTATCCTGATGGCTGGTCCGACCCTGTTCCTGATAAAAACTGCGCTTAGTAGTGTTGGTACTGTATTGCAGAATTTTGTTGCTATGAGCACCTGGGCAGATCCTTTCACCGACTCCCGTTTCGTTGAAGACTGGACAATCTTCTATTGGGCCTGGTGGGTCGCGTACGGGCCTTTTGTCGGTCTGTTTGTGACACGTATCTCCCGGGGTCGTACTATCCGCGAGGTAGTGCTGGGCATGCTCATCTATGGCAGCCTGGGGTGTTCCCTGTTTTATCTTATTCTCGGAAACTACTCCCTTGGTTTGCAACTCTCTGGCGAGCTTGATGTCGTAGCCATCCTCGCCGAGCAGGGAGGGAATCAGGCGATCATCGCAGGCTTTGATCAGCTACCCTGGGCAGGACTGGTGATCGTCCTATTTTGTTTTGTCAGCATTATATTTTCGGCCACCACCTATGATTCCGCCTCCTATATACTGGCTTCCAGCGCCAGTCGGCAATTGCGTCCCAGTGAAGATCCGCCGCGGTGGCATCGCACTTTCTGGGCGGTCGCATTGGCGATATTGCCACTGACGCTGATGTACATTGGTGGGATCAAGGTTGCGCAAACGGCGGTGCTGGTCGTGTCTTTGCCTATACTGTTTACTGGAATAGTGTCGAGTTTTGCACTGGTCCTATCGCTTAGAGAAGATCATTATCCCGCGGTCGATCAAACAGAGTCCTGACCGGCCTTGTAAACTCGGGGGGTAGTCTGGCGGCGAGCCAACGCGTGAACCTATTGTTACTTCAGCGCGGGGGATTTGTCCCTTTACCGGTACTGTCGTATCGACTCTAATGTTTAAGCCCAATTGCTCACACTCGAACGGCAACGTTGCCAGGCCAGCACCATCAACCCTGCTGAGGAAAAACACAGTGGCAGTCGAAAAGACCTATCCCGACATCCGCGATGTTGTGACAAAATTGTGCGGCCGGTTCTGTGGGGAGTACTGGCGTGAACTGGACCGCAACAGAGAGTATCCTTCTGAGTTCGTAAGCGCCTTGACTGATGCGGGCTATTTATCTGTGTTAATCCCGCAGGAGTATGGCGGCTGCGTGTCTCGCAAGGGGGCGGATGTAGTGGTGCGTATAAACTCTTCACTGCGTCTCGCAGCCCGGGATCTGGAGGCTTCAATTCACAGCGTGGTACAAGCGATTTGTGTACCAAAAGTAAGCAGCGGCGCTCAACTTCGCTGGATTAGCGAAGCTGTCGGGGAGTTGGATCTATTGCGGATTACAGCGACCCCGTTGCATTTCGCGCCACCATTCGGCGTTGGCGTGAGTTGGGCTTGCGCGGCGGTTTTTGCGTTCACCCGAGCCAGGTTGCGATTATGAATGAAGAGTTCGCGCCCGCCAGTGAAGATGTCTACCGCGCCCGATGCCTGTTGGTCGCTTACGAATCCGCGCTCCGGGAAAATCGAGGCGCTGTCCAGTACGAGGGGAAATCGGTTGATGCGCCAGTTGTCGCCCGGGCACGGGAAATACTGGCTATGCACGAAAGAATATCCAGTCGAAATACCGCTGCTGACGTCGAATAACTGTCATTGAGCCTTCAAAGGTTCTTCCATTATAAAGTTCGTCATCACCGGCAATAAACACAGGAGTTGTAATGAATTATCCAATGACCGAAGAACAGCGTATGTTTTTGGATTCACTGCGCGGGTTTCTGGAGAAAGAAATCTATCCACATGAGGCTGCCGCTGATCGAGCCGGTGCCGTAAGCGTGGACCTTGGGGAGCACATAAAGAAGGGCGCTATTGCCATGGGATTTTACGCCGCGAACCTGCCCGAGTCTGTGGGTGGCGGTGGGCTTGATTACACCACCCTGGGACTGTTTGAGCGCGAGTTGGGTAAAGTCAGTTACGGTCTGGGCGGCCACCTCGCCAGGCCTACTGAATTGCTGCTCGCCTGTGAAGGTGACCAGATAGATCGTTACCTCAAACCGTGCATAAGTGGGGAAAAACATGAATCTTTCGCACTAACAGAGCCAGGCGCCGGTTCAGATATCATGTCGATGTCCACGCGGGCAGTTGCCGCAGGTGATGATTACCTGATCAGTGGAATGAAACATTTTATCAGTACGCCCTGCCTGCCGGATTTCGCCATTGTTTTTGCTGTGACCGGGGTTGACGAAACTCCCCGCGGATCACGCAAGCGGGTGACTGCCTTTCTCGTCGATCGGGGAGAGAAAGGTTTCGATATTCGATTGGGGCCGCAGTGCGTGTCGCAGCGAGCCTATCGAACCTATGAACTCAGCTTTGATGAGTGCCGGGTAAGCAAGGCGCAAATTCTGGGTGCGGAGGGAGAGGGTATGGCGTTGGCCGATAAGTGGCTGGGCATGGGTCGGGTCTGGGCCGGCGCGCAAAGTTGTGGCAAGGCGGAGCGACTGATGGCGCTGGCGGTAGACTGGGCCGCGAACCGCAAACAGTTTGGTAAGCCCATCGGCAGTTTTCAGGGTATCTCTTTCAAACTGGCAGATATGGCCACAGAACTGCAGGCGGCTGACCTTTTGGTCATGTATGCCTGCCAGAGGGCCGATCAGGGCACGATGCAATCGGAAGATGCCGCCATGGCCAAACTGTATGCATCGGAAATGCTCGGTCGGGTGGCGGACAACACCGTGCAGATTTTTGGCGGCATGGGTCTGATGGAGGATTTGCCGGTAGAGCGTTTATGGCGCGATGCCCGGATTGAGCGTATCTGGGATGGCACCTCGGAAATTCAACGGCACATTATCGCCCGCTCGCTGTTGCGCCAGCAGGGCGCGTGACTCTCGGCATTCGTTAAAGGAGATATGTATGGCATTTGAAGTGCGGAAAATCGTTTATTACCGGGAAGATATATTGATTGAAGGCGGTAAAGCCCTGGCGCAACCCATCACGATGTTAGGGGTTGCTGCGGTGATAACCAACCCCTGGCACGGCCGGGGTTTTGTTGAGGATCTGGGGCCCCAGATCAGGAGTGGGTCTTCGGCCATGGGTGAGCTGATCGTAGCCAGGATAGTGGAGCAGTTGGGCAGTGGCGATGTTATAGAAGCCTACGGTAAAGCCGCCGTGGTGGGGAGTGAAGGCGAAATCGAACACGGCTCAGCGGTGATTCACACGCTGCGATTTGGCAATCATTTCCGCGATGCCGTCGCCGCAACCAGTTACCTCAGTTTTACCAACAAGCGGGGTGGGCCGGGCACGTCGATCCAGATTCCGATGATGCACAAACATGATGCTGGCGCGCGCTCGCACTATATTACCCTGGAGATGCACATTCCCGATGCACCGGCCGCGAACGAAATTGTGGTGGCTCTGGGGGCCTCGACGGGCGGGCGAGGGCATCCGCGTATCGGTGATCGATACAGGGATATAGAAGAATTGGAAAGGGAAGCCCAGGTGTGACAATAACCAAGCCCATAATGACGGCTACATGATGGAGTATTGATGAAACTCTACTACAGTACTACATCGCCCTATGCACGCAAGGTCATGGTAGTGGCCCACGAGGTAGGTTTGGCCGACCAGATCGAGTTGCTCATATCCGAGCGCAGCATTTTTGAGGGGATAAATCCGGCTACCCCTGTCGGTAAAGTGCCCAGCCTGGAACTGGACGCTGGCATGGTGTTGTACGATTCTGTGGTTATCTGTGAATATCTGGATAGTCTTTCGACTGGCGTGAAGGTGTTCCCTCGTAATGGGGATCCTGAGCAATGGGCCGCGCTGGTTTTACATGCCCTGGCTTCCGGCATGACAGATGCGCAGCATGATCGCCGCATTAATATGGCAATGCCCCCAGGTGAGGGTTCTCCCAGCTGGGACGCAAGGAATAAACGCTGCATTGATCAGTGCCTGGACGCGTTGGAAGATCAGGCAGAGTCCTTTCGTAATGCGCCTGATATCGGGCTGATCGCGGTGGCGTGCGCACTCGGATTTCAGGATTTACGCTTTCCGGCAGAGGCCTGGCGAACCGGGCGACCAAAGCTGGGGCGGTGGTATGAACAGTTTTCAAAACGGGATTCCATGGTACTAACGCGTCCGCCGGGCTGATGAAAGAGCGGGCTAAAATATAATGAAATTTTGCAGTGAATGCGGCATCAAGGTTGTCTACAAGATACCAGCTGGTGACTGCAAGCCGCGCTTCTTCTGCGAGGCCTAGAGCAGGGTGTATTACCAGAATCCCAGGGTAATCGTCGGGTGTATTGCGCAGTTTCAGTGCAAGGTTTTTCTGTGTAAGGGTTTTATTGATCCGCGAACTGATACCTGAACGGTCCGGGCCGGATTCATGGAGAATGGGGAATCGATGGAGAATGGCGCGCTGCGTGAAGCCCGGGGGGAGACAGGGGCGAACATCCGCCCCGATACCCGTTACCTGGTGTTTGATATGGAGCGCATCAATCAGGTCTACATTATCTGCGGTGGGGTCCTGCTCAGGCCGGACATTGCTGTTGGGCCTGAGTGTTCAGAGGTGCGCCTTTTTGCGCCCGAGGATATTCCCTGGAACTGATTGTTTTATCCCGCCATCAGTGATCTTTTGGGCCGCTATACAGCTGACCTGGTATCGGACCGGTTCAGTCTCTATACGGGGACCTCAGTGGCGGAGAAGGTCAGTAGAATTGAGCTGGATGATCCGACTTAAGACATGATCGATTACCACATGGAGTGGCCTGAATGAAGTTGATTAATAGCAAGCTATTGCAAACAGGAGCCTATATCGATGGCCACTGGGTGAGCGCTGACGACGGTGCAAGTCTGGCCGTCATTAATCCTTCCACAGGTGAAGAGTTGGTGTGGATCGCCAGTGTGGGTGCCGTCGAAACTCGTCGTGCCATCGCTGCGGCGGAGCGAGCGCTGCCGGCCTGGCGGGCTAAAACCGCCAAGGAGCGCGCCAATATACTGCGCCGATGGTTCAACCTGATGATGGAAAACCAGCATGACCTGGCGATGATTATCGCCCAGGAGCAGGGTAAGACGCTGACGGAAGCTGCGGGTGAGATCGCCTATGCCGCCAACTATATTGAATGGTTTTCTGAGGAAGCCAAACGTATCTACGGCGATATTATTGCGCCCCCGAGCAATGACAAACGCCTGATGGTTGTCAGGCAGCCGGTCGGGGTGGTGGCATCGATTACCCCTTGGAATTATCCCAGTGCGATGATAGCCCGCAAGGTGGCACCGGCCCTGGCCGCCGGGTGTACCTTCGTCGCCAAACCGGCGAAAGAGACGCCCTTGTCGGCGTTCGCATTGGCGGTGCTGGCAGAAGAGGCCGGTGTTCCACCCGGGGTGTTTAACGTCGTCTGTGGCGACGACTCTGCTGCGATTGGCGGCGAGATGACGTCCAATCCGATTGTGCGCAAGCTGACCTTCACCGGCTCCACCGCGGTGGGTAAGATGTTGATTGGACAATGCGCTACAACGGTGAAAAAAACCTCCATGGAGTTGGGCGGTAATGCCCCGTTTATCGTATTCGACGATGCCGATCTCGAGGCGGCTGTCAGTGGCGCCATGGCGTCAAAATTTCGTAATAGTGGCCAGACCTGTGTGTGCGCCAACCGGTTTTTGGTGCAAGAAGGGATCTATGATGCCTTTGCCCTGCGCCTGGTTGAAGAGGTCAAGAAATTCAAACTTGGCAATGCTTCCGATAAGGCGACAACCATGGGGCCACTGATTTCTGCCAAAGAGGCAGGAAAGGTAGCGGCAATGGTGGATGAGGCCGTGGTTGGCGGGGCAAAGATCATGGTGGGCGGGCAGCGTTCGCCCTTGGGCGACTGCTTTTATGAGCCAACGGTATTGCAGAACGTCAACGACTCCATGCGGATATTTCGAGAAGAAATATTCGGGCCCGTGGCTCCCTTGTTTAAATTCAGCACCGAAGCGGAAGCCGTCGCGATAGCCAACGATACCCAGTTTGGGCTGGCATCTTATTTCTATACCCGAGACATCGGTCGTGTCTGGCGCGTATCGGAAGCGCTGGAGTATGGCATGGTCGGTATCAATGAAGGCATTATCTCTAACGAGATGGCACCTTTTGGTGGTATCAAAGAGTCAGGTTCAGGTCGCGAGGGTTCAAAGTATGGCATTGACGATTACGTTGAGATTAAATATATGTGCCTCGCTGGTCTGGGATCGGGCGCATAGATTCGAGAGTTTTCACGTGATGCAGATGTTACGCGAGGTCAGCGATTAACCACCTTTACCGGTTACGCAAAAGGGCATTAAATTGGCATTCCTATAGTTAAAAGCAGCGGATTTAACTTTGCTGCTTGAAGAGGTCGAGGTGGCGTTATGAAATTTGGATATTTCTGTAATATGACCAACTGGGATCATCGTCCCTATACACAGTTGGTAGAACAAGTGCGTGATATTGCGGTGTACTGCGACCAGAATAATTGGGATTCAATCTGGCTGACTGAGCATCACCTCAACCATGAGGGTATGGATTGCTGTCCGAACCCTTTGATGTTTGGCGCCGATCTCGCTGCTCGGACCAGGCGAATACGTATCGGCCAAGCCGCAAACATCATTACCTTCTGGAACCCCATTCGAGCCGCTGAGGATATAGCCCTGCTTGATCATCTTTCCAATGGGCGCGTGGATTGCGGAGTTGGCAGAGGCGTGTATGGCCGTGAAGCGGTGAATATGAACAGCGATGCCGACGTGAAGGACCAGGACAAAAACAAGCGCTTGTTCGAAGAGTCTCTGGAAGTGATGAAGAAGGCCTGGACCCAGGAGTTATTTGAGCACCAGGGCGAGTTCCACACCTATCCCGCGCCCAACTACCAGTGGCAGCATGATATGACCCCGCCCGATGCCTCCTATATGGATGTTGCAACCAATACGGTAACCAAGATCGGGCTGGTGCCGCGGCCGGTACAGCAGCCACATCCGCCGCTGTGGCAGGTTGTGGACAGCATCGGTTCAATAGAAGGTTCCGGGCATAAGGGTATGAACTGCATTATGTGGATTCCCACAGTGGCATCTTTGAAGCCGCGCTTTGAAGCCTATCGCAAAGCGCGCTCTGTCCACGAGGGTCGTGAGGTGCCAATGGGTGAAGGCATATCGCTGGTGCGGGATATGTTTGTTGCCGACAGTATGGATGAGGCGCGGGAAATTGCCGCTGAGGGTATTCTTACTTACATTCGCTGGGTAGCCCATTGGCGCGGCCTGAGCAACCACACCAACCCGGGGGAAGTGTTGCCGCAGACACCCAAAAAGCTGGATTTGCTGGACTACGATTTCCTGCACCCTCGCAATTTGCTGTTCGGTACGCCGCAATATGTTGCGGAGAAAATACATGAATTGCAGAGTGAGTTGAATGTTCAGCATCTGCAGGTGTGGTCAAATTTTCCTGGCATGCCGCACGACCAGGTCATGAAAAGCGTAAAGCGTTTCACCGAAAAGGTTATGCCTCAATTCGCCGGCTAAGCATCAGGGACTGATCATGGGCACTACACCGGCTCAGGCGCCAATGGCGAAAGCGATGGGGAAAATCGCAGGAATGGCCTACGATATCTATGGTGAGGGTTTTCCCGTCATCATGGTGCATGGTTTGGGCTTAAACAGGGGCATGTGGCAGTGGCAGCGGGATGCCTTGGCGGCTGAATTCAGGGTGATCGAATACGACCTGTTAGGGCATGGCGAAAGTGCTCGTCCGCAGGGTGCCTGTACGATGGAACAGATGCTCGGACAGTTACTTGAGTTGATGGATGGCCTGGCAATATCGCGCTGCGCGTTGGTAGGCTTCTCCCTTGGCGGTTTGATCGTTCAGGCGTTCGCACTTGCATATCCAGCGCGGGTGGCGGCGCTGGGGATTATGAATGCCGCCCATGGCCGCAGTGATGACGAACGTGCGGCCCTTATGGTACGAGTGAATCAGTCCAGGCAGCAGGGCCCGGCCGCTACCGTTGATGCGGCGCTGGAGCGTTGGTTCACGGCGAATTTCGCAGAGAATAACCCTGAAACATTGTCCAAAGTGCGCAACTGGGTTACGGCCAACGATTCCACAGTCTACCCTGAGCTCTACCATCTACTGGCCCATGCGGACATTGATCTGGAGCAGGCCATCTCAGCTATTCGCTGCCCTGCGCTGGTGATAACCGGGGAGGAGGACTACGGTAATTCGCCGGCGATGTCCCGGCGCATTGCCGAGTTAATCCCAGGGGCTGAATTAGCAATTCTAACGGGACTGCGGCACATGGCGCTGGTAGAAGATCCCGCACAGGTCAATAAGCTGCTGCTGCCATTTTTGACTGGCGCACTGGCAGGCGATAACCGGACGACGCAATATGAAAAGTGAGAAGCAGTGCATCGGTGGGCCCGTGGTCATCAATGGTCGTAATTTGTCTTTATCCAAAGCGGTGAGGGCAGGCAATTTCATCTTTCTGACCGGGCAGGTGCCGATGCGTGATACGGTGCCAATGACCGACGGCACCATTGAGGAACAAACTCGCAGTTGCCTCGATAATATAAAGGCGACACTCGAGTTGTGCGGTTGTGGTTTGGCCGATGTGGTTAAAACAACCGTATGGCTTAAAAGTCGAGACGACTTTGCAGGTTTTAATAGTACCTATGCCGAATATTTTCCGCATGACCCGCCGGCGCGTTCCGGTCTGGTGTGCGATTTTTTGATCGATATTAGAGTGGAGATTGAGTGCGTTGCCTATATATCAAACGGGACTTAGCGCTGAACCACAAGCCGTGGTCTGGCAACTTAAAAACAATAAGACAACGGCTTCGCAACCGCTGACGGAGTAGGTGATATGAGCGACCTGAAAAGATACCAAATGTATATCGACGGACAATGGGTCGATGCTGAAAATAATAAAACCTTTGAGAGCACCAATCCCGCCACGTGCGAGTCATGGGCGATTATCCCCGAAGCCAGTGCTGGCGACGTAGATCGTGCAGTGCGTGCCGCGCATATGGCCTTCACCTCAGGACCCTGGAGCACAATGTTGCCCACCCAGCGCGGAAAGTTGATGCGCCGCCTCGGTGACTTGCTTGCGGAAAATTCCGAACTGCTTGGCAGCACCGAAACAACCGATACTGGCAAGTTGTTAAAGGAAACGCGCTGGCAGGCTACCTATATCGCCGACTATTTCCACTACTATGCGGGTCTGGCGGACAAGGTGCAGGGCGCGACTCTCCCTATCGACAAACCAGATATGTGGGCGATGACCATTCGCGAGCCACTGGGTGTGGTCGCGGCAATAGTCCCCTGGAACTCTCAGCTGTTTCTGACAGCGGTAAAAATTGCGCCAGCGCTTGCGACGGGAAATACCGTCGTCCTTAAAGCCTCTGAGCATGCCTCTGCCCCGATGCTTGAGTTCGCCAAAGTGTTTGAGCAAGCGGGCTTCCCGCAGGGCGTGGTTAATATTGTTACCGGTGTGGGTGACCCCTGTGGCAAGGCACTGAGCTCGCATCCGCTGGTCGATCGCATCAGTTTTACCGGTGGTTTGGAGTCTGCCCGGCAGATAGTTCGCAACTCCGCAGAGAACTTTGCCGAGGTCTCGTTGGAACTTGGCGGCAAATCCCCCATGATAATTTTTGATGATGTCGATCTGGAGAATGCTGCCAATGGCGTGCTGCTGAGTATTTTCAGCGCCAGTGGCCAGAGCTGTGTAGCCGGTTCGCGCCTGTTGATTCAGGAAGCGATATATGATGACTTACTGGGCCGTATTGCCGAGCGCGCTAAAGCGATCGTTATCGGCGACCCCTGTGCTGAGAGTACCCAGATGGGGCCGCTCGCAACGGTCAGCCAACTTGAGTTGATAGAGCGAACAGTCGCTAACGCGGTGGAGAATGGTGCCACACTGATCAGTGGTGGGCGCCGCCCTGCACATTTGTCACATGGATTGTATTTTGAGCCCACGATAATTGCCTGTCCCCACCAGGGTTTTGACGTGGTCCGACAAGAGATGTTTGGGCCCGTGGTGAGCGTGGTCAAGTTCAAGGATGAAGCTGACGCAATCGCATTGGCAAACGATACTCGATTTGGTTTGGCCTCAGGTGTGTTTACCAAAGACGGTGCCAGAGGTTTGCGCATGAGCAAGGCGCTGCGCGCCGGTATCGTATGGGTCAATACCTATCGGATGGTGTCACCAATGGCGCCTTTTGGTGGTTACAAGCACAGTGGTTATGGTCGGGAAGCAGGTTATGGTGCGATTAATGATTACACCCGGGAGAAAACCGTGTGGATCAATACCTCGCAGCAGCCCATTGACGACCCGTTTCGCATGCAATAGTGGTAGGATTTTTTCCCCGGATAGATGGAGCGAAGGCTGGTATGAGTTCAAAAAAATATTATGACGGCTTAAAAGTCAGGAAAGAAGTGCTGGGCGATAAGTATGTCGACAAGGCAATTAACAGCGCTACTGACTTTAATCGCCCCATGCAGGAATTGGTAACAGAGTATTGTTGGGGCACAATCTGGACCCGCGATGGCCTGCCCAGGAAAACACGCAGCCTGCTTAATCTGGCCATGTTAACGGCGCTCAATAGACCACATGAAGTGGCGGCCCATGTTCGCGGCGCAATTAATAATGGCTGTAGCAAAGATGAAATCATGGAAACATTTTTACAGGCCGCCATTTACTGTGGTGTGCCAGCGGGGATAGACAGTTTCCGTACCGCCTCGGCAGTTTTTGATGAAATGGACGCAGAGTCACTGTGAGCAGATACTGCGGCCCTCGCCGCTGTTTTCTCTGTAAGCATGGCAACAGTTTCCAACCCGGTTTAGTGTGGTTTGAATAGGAGCGGCCCGTTATGAAGAAGGATGTAATTATCACCTGTGCTGTCACCGGTGCCGGTGATGCGTTCGACAAAAACCCGGACTTGCCGGTATCGCCACAACAGATTTTTGAGGCGGTTATTTCAGCGGCACAGGCTGGCGCTGCTGTAGCCCATATTCATGTGCGTGACGTGAAGAGCAAGCAGGGCTCCCGCGACGTGGAATTGTTTCGCCAGGTGGTAGACATGGTTCGCAACAGCGGTACTGATGTTGTTGTCAATTTTACCGCTGGGATGGGAGGCTCATGGTTTCCCAGTGAAGATGACCCCAGCGTGGCAGGTCCAGGATCCGATATGGTGGGTGCAGTAGAGCGCATGGCGCATGTCGAGGCGCTACTGCCCGAGATTTGTACCCTCGATTGCGGCACTATGAATTTTGGTGACAATGAAATTTACGTTAGCACCCCAAGTATTTTGCGGCAAATGGCCAGGCGCGCTCAGGAATTGGGGGTAAAGCCCGAGTTGGAAGTCTTTGACCTCAGCCACATCCGCTTCGCCGAGCAAATGATCAAGGAGGGCTTGATTGATGGTGACCCGTTGTTCCAGATTTGTCTGGGTTTAACCTGGGGCGCTGGGGCTGACAGTGAATCGATGCTGGCGATGCGCAATGCACTGCCAGCCAATGCGAAGTGGGCTGGCTTCGGTATTGGCCGTATGGAGATGCCAATGGTTGCCCAGGCTGTGTTGCTGGGGGGTAACGTGCGGGTTGGCCTGGAAGACAACCTGTATCTGGATCGGGGCGTGTTGGCGACGAATGCACAATTGGTGCATCGGGCCCGACACATAATTGAGCTTATGGGTGCTAGAGTGGTTGGCCCCGCCGAGGCGAGGGAGCAAATGGGCTTGAAGGCACGTCCTTGATTTACGCAGAGTTCCAAGGAAAAGCTGTTTTATGATAATAAAAAATATCACGGCCCCGGATGAATGAATTCGAGATAGATCGGATACTGTTTTTCGGGGCTTCGTTGGCGGTTGTCCTCGTTTGTATTCCAATGGGATTGATGCCTGAGGAGTCGGGGCAGTTTGTTGCCAGACAGTATCAATGGGTCGCCTCAAACCTCGGCTTTCTGTACCAGTGGTTCGCTGTCGGGACGATGGTTTTCTTGTTCTGGCTGGCGGTGAGTCGCTTCGGTGATATACGCCTGGGGGCGCCTGACGAAAAGCCGGAGTTTTCAAATTTCTCCTGGGCGGGCATGCTCTTCTGCGCCGGTACCGGAGCATCTTTGCTGGTTTGGGCGGGAGTTGAATGGGCTTACTACTTTGACGCCCCGCCCTTTGGCATTGCACCGCGTTCAACCGAGGCGCTGGAGTGGGGCGCCGCCTACGGTATTTTCCACTGGGGTATCATTGCCTGGTGCTTCTACGCATTGCCCACCATTGCGATCGCCTATCCCTTCTACGTGAAGAAAATACCGTATTTACGTGCGAGTACAGCACTGCATTCCATTCTCGGCCCCGATGGCGGCAACACGCCGATTGGCCGCCTCGTTGACCTTGCCAGTATGATCGCCCTGCTAGGCGGCGCAGGCTCTTCGCTCGGCATGATAGCCCCGACGATAGCCGCGGTTTGCGCCGAGCTGCTGTCAGTAGAAACATCGTTTGTGCTGGAACTCATTGTCATGCTGCTGTGCATTTCCCTGTTTTCGTACAGTGTGTACAAAGGCATAGAAAGAGGCATCAAAAAGCTCAGCGACTTCAATGTGTATCTGTGTCTGATCTTTCTTGGATATATTCTTTTGGTAGGCCCGACCCTGTTCATTCTCAAAATGGGCACCGACAGCATTGGCCTGATGCTCGCCAATTTCGTCAGAATGACCACCTGGACCGACCCTGTTGATCAGACCGGTTTTGTCGAGTCATGGACCATTTTTTACTGGGCCTGGTGGATTGCATTTGCGCCACCGATAGGCGTGTTTATTACCCGTATTTCCCGCGGGCGCACGATTCGTCAGGTGATTGTATCGATGGTTGCTTTTGGCAGCCTCGGTTGTGCCCTGTTTTACTCCGTTCTGGGTAGTTACTCCGTGTCACTGGAAGTGAACGACGTCATGTCGGTCAGTGGCAGTCTCGCGCAGGAGGGGATGTTCGCCACGGTGGTCAACGTGCTTAACACACTGCCACTAAGTCCCCTGGTGTTGGCTGTGTTTGCGATCGTGTGTGTGATTTCTGTGGCAACTACCTATGACTCGGCCTCCTATACCCTGGCTTCGACTGCTACGGTGATGCTGCGCGAGGGGGATAATCCGGCGATCTGGAACCGATTATTCTGGGCCGGGGTGCTGGGCACGTTGCCAATATTCATGATGTTTGTCGGCGGTCTGGAGATTATTCGTTCAGGCGTTCTGGTCGCGTCCGTGCCACTGCTGGTGGTAGGGGTCATGATGGGTTACGCCTTACTTAAATCCCTGCGTGAGCACTGAAGCCGCTCACGCGGTTGATTCTTGCTTGCATTCCCACAGTATCCAGTCAACAAAGCGCTGAACCTCAGGCGAGGGCTTAACAGCATTGGGAATGACCAGGTACACGGCGTAACTGGTGGACAGTGTGTTACTGATAGGGCGCACCAGCTTGTTCTCGTGCAGCAGTTTATCAACCAGGCGGCTGAAGCCCAGGGCGATACCCTGCCCGTCGAGGGCTATCTGCAAGACATTGGCGTAACTGTCGAAACTTAACATTCTAGCGCTCGTTGTATTGACGTTGTGCTCGCCCAGCCACCACCGCCAGTTTTCCAGGTCATGATAGTGTCCGGACAGGTTCACCAGCCTGTGCGCTGGCAAATCTCCAGGGCAGTCAAGGGGCGGGGCGTGTTTGAGGTATTCCGGTGAACAAACCGGGAAGGTTTCAATATCAAATAACTTTATCGCCCGATGCCCCGGCCAGTTACCGTCGCCATAGCGAATGCCCAGGTCGATATCGTTACTGGCCATATCCACTGCCGTGTCCGAAACTGCCACACCGATTTCAGTAGCGGGGTGCTCTGCTTGAAACAGGGCTAATCTGGGCGTTAACCAAAAGGAGCTCAGGGCGATGGTGGCGGACACGGTTATCTTTCTGGTGAGGTTTTCCCGTTGGATTTTTTCGCTGCTGGAGGCAATATTTTCCAAACTTAAACGCACTACGGGCAGAAACTTGTTACCCGCCTCTGTCAACACCACCGCTCGGTGCAGGCGCGTCAAGAGCTTTACCCCGAGATGATCTTCCAGCCCGCGAATCTGCCGGCTTACCGCCTCACGGCTGATAAACAGTTCCTGCCCCGCCTTGGTAAGGCTGAGGTGTCTGGCCACCGATTCAAACACGGCGAGACTGTTCATCGGCGGTAGCCGGGAGCGCAAATTTTGCATGGACTGATTGTTACGTGAAGTTCGGGCCTTTACAAGAGTGGCTAATCCTTGCGGGCAGCGCTGGCTTTCAAGGCCTTGCTGATAGCAACGAGGCCGCGGTCCCGCTCTCGCGATAGGGCGGTATAATCCCTGTCGCCGGCTTCACGCAGACAACCATCGACCATTTTGTCGCGCAGTTCCTGGGTCAATTCCGGAGCCACCAGTCGCGTCCAGGGTAATTTTAGGGAAGGCCCGAACTGATCGAGATTGTAGGCCATACCGCCCTCGCCGCCGCCGTTATGGAATGTCAGGCAAGGACCCATAATCGCCCAGCGGGGACCAGGGCCATTAGTAATCGCCAGATCAATTTCCTCAACTGTCGCCTCGTTGTTGTCCACCATATGTAGGGCTTCGCGCCAGATGGCTTCCTGCAGCCGGGTGGCGATGAACCCGGGGATCTCCTTGCGCAACACCAATGGCGCTTTGTCACAAAGGGTATAAAAATTTACCAGCCACTCGACGGCCGCGGGATCGGTCTGCTCGCCTTTCACGATCTCAACCAGAGGTAGCAAGTAGGGTGGATTGAACGGGTGGCCGACCACGGCCCGGTAAGGTGTGGAGCATTGCGCCTGAATGTCCGTCATTGACAGGCCAGAGGTGCTCGATGCAATCACCACATTGTCCGCAACCAACTCACCCAGCTGCGTATAGAGTGCGCGCTTGAGTTCCAGATTCTCCGGGGCAGATTCCTGAACGAAATCCGCCGTGGCGACTGCGTCCGCCAAGACGCTGGTACAACGCAAATTGTCCAACGACGCGCCCTCAGCGAGCCCCAGTTCGGTCAGGCTGATCCACGCATTGTCAATCAGTGCGCGCAGGGAGGGCTCTTCGCCCGGAGCGTGCAGGTAACTGGTCACCTGGTAACCCTGGGCCAGGTAATACGCCGCCCAGCCAGCACCTATCGGGCCGCCGCCAATGCAGGTCACCTGGCGGACATCCCTGGGATCTATGTATTTCGTGTTTGCAGTCATGATATCAACTCACCTGGAGGCAGGTAATAATGGAGCCCGGTTATTATGAGCCTTTGAAGTTGGCATCGCGTTTTTCGACGAATGCCGCTACGCCCTCGTAGGCATCGTCGGATACCAGCAACGCGCGATAGGTGGGTAAATCGGCGCTGCGCATGGTATTGAATGACTCCCGAATAGTATCGCCCTCAATAGCGCGCATGAGTTCCTTGACCGACTGCAACGCCAGGGGCGCGACCTCAGTCATTTTTACGGCCCAGGCCCGGGCAGTTGCCATCAGCTGCTCCTTCGGTACCACACGGTTGACCAGGCCATAGCTGGCGGCTTCTTGAGCGGTCAGTCGTTCACCCAGGAGGAACATTTCAATAGATTTATTATAGGGGAGTCGCCTGGCCAGGCGCTGGATGGCGCCAGCATCCGGCACCAGCCCCAGAGGGAGTTCGGGCAGGGCGAATTCAACATGATCGGCGGCGATAAGCAAGTCGCAAGCCAGAGCCAGTTCAAAGCCCCCGCCGATGGTGAGACCATTGAGCGCTGCTATTACCGGTTTGTTCAAGTCCCATAGTTCAGTGATACCGGCGAAGCCACCTGGGCCGTAGTCTTCCTCCCACCAGTTATTGGTTTGCATTTCGCCACTGTTCAGGGCTTTCAAGTCCCAACCAGCACAGAAGATTTTTTCGCCACCGCCAGTAATAATGCCCACCGCCAGACTCGGATCATCGCGCAGGGTGACAAAGGCCTCACCCAGTTGCTGGCTGATCTTGATATCTATGGCGTTCGCCTTGGGATTATCGAGTGTGATCTCTAGTATCTTGCCGTTGCGGACAACTTTGACGGGTTCGTGCATGACACTTTCCTCTTGCGTGGGTAAACCCGGGTGACACAATGATCGGGTTAGTATGATAGATAGTACGTCGATCATAATGTGTGATTGCGAAACGGCGAATTTCTTCTTTTGCGACAGTATCGGTAATAATTCGACATGCGCAAGCCTCGGCTGGGATGCTCTTGCGCCTTGGTCCAGAGCCTTCGAAAAATTCTCACTCCTGTCGAAAAGCAGCAATCACTGGACGACTTGATCTAAGAGTATGGCGCGCTTACAGGTATATATTTGGCGTCCATTGGGATGCAAGGACAACTGATGTTGCAGACCAAGGTACAGAAATTAGCGCGCCTTTTTTCACCTCGCAGTATTGCGTTTGTGGGAGGAGCTATCGCTGAAATGGCTATTCAGCGCTGCCTGGAGCTGGGTTTTGACGGCGAAATTTGGCCGGTCCACCCAGGGCATGAGAGTGTCGCTGGTTTTCCGTGCTATGCATCGGTGGATGATCTCCCCCGGCCGCCTGACGCTGTGTACATCGGCGTTAACCGGGAGCAGACCATTGCAGTGGTTAAAAGTCTGTCAGCGGCGGGGGCCGGAGGCTGTGTCTGCTATGCGGCTGGCTTCAGTGAGATGGGGCAGGAGGGGGTCGTATTCCAGCAGCGTTTGATCCAGGCCGCTGCCGATATGCCACTGATAGGTCCGAACACCTTTGGTTTTGTGAACTACCTGGAGAAGTGTGCCTTGTGGCCTTATTTGTTCGGGGACAATAGGTTTGTACCGATTAGCAGCGATCAGGCAGCCCCTAGTGCGGACGCGCTGTCTGGCGAGTCGCCACAAAAGGGTGTAGCCATTATTTCCCAGAGCGGCAATATTGCCATGAACCTCAGTATGAACCTGCGCTCAGTCAACCTGACCCATGTTATTGGCACGGGCAATCAGGCGGTGGTGGGTGCAGCGGATTTAATTGATGCCCTGTTGCTGGATGACCGGGTCAGCGCCATTGGCATGTATGTCGAAGGTTTTGACGATATAGATGCGTTCAGCCGCGCCGCGCTGCGGGCAGTGCAAAAAGGTATTCCCATCGTGGTGCTGAAGATGGGAAAAACCGAAGCCAGCGCCAGACAGGCAGGTAGCCATACTAGTTCACTCACTGGCTCCGATGTTTTGCACGATGCGTTGTTTGCGCGACTGGGGGTTATCCGGGTGGATTCCCTCAATCGTTTGCTGGAGACACTCAAGGTACTGGATCTGGCAGGACCGTTGCATGGCAGTAATATTTTAAGCTTGTCCTGCTCTGGTGGAGAGGCTGCAATGATCGCCGATCTCGTGCCAGGCTTTGGGCTTGAGATGCCGCCATTCTCCGAGCGGCAGACCGAAATTTTGCGCTCCCAGTTTGGCGACTTTGGTGTGGTCTCCAATCCCTTTGATTACAACACGCGAATTTGGGGCAAGCTGGCGGAGTTGAAGCGATGTTTTACCACCGCCATGGACGGAACCCACGATGCGGCTTTTTTAATTTATGATCACCCGACGGTTGAGGCTACTGAAGTCGCTGAGTGGGTTATGACCCTGGACGCTTTTATCGCCGCGTATAAAGCAACTGGAATGCCCGCCTTTGTCGTTTGCACCATGAGTGAATTGCTGCCGGTGGCCATGCGCGATCACTTGATCCGTCATGGGATCGTCCCGCTGCAGGGTTTTGATGATGGCCTTTATGCCTATGCAATGGCAGCCAGATATCATCGTATTCGCAGCGAACAACTGGGGGCCCTGTCAGTCCCCAGGTTTGCTTCGCCACCCATCGACGTTGCCGCAGCGCAGCGATCGAGCACTTTCCTCGATGAATGGGACAGCAAATGCCGCCTGCGTGAATACGGTCTGGCGGTGCCAGCTGGTGCAGTCGGCAGCGCGCAGGAATTGCCGAAAATGGCAGATGCCTTGGGTTACCCAGTGGTGGTGAAGGCTGTCGGCGTCGAGTTTTTACACAAATCCGATTTGGGGGCTGTCGTGCTCAATCTGCATAATGCCGCAGAGGTCGCTGCAGCTGTTGTAAAAATTTCAATCAGTGTGCAGGCACATAAGCTTACTGCGAGGCGCTTCCTCGTGGAGCGGATGGTAGCCGGCTCTGTCGCCGAGCTGATTATTGGGGTTAACCGGGATGAGCAGTTTGGCCCAGCCCTGGTTATTGGCGCTGGCGGAATTCTGGTGGAGTTGCTGGCAGATAGCGCGAGCCTGTTACTCCCCACTGACAGGGCGGCGGTGCACGGAGCGCTGGAAAGTCTAACTGCGGTCAAACTGTTGCAGGGTTTTCGGGGCAAGCCACCGGGTGATATTGAAGCCGCAGTTGACGCCGTAATGGCAATTGCCCACTATGCCGTTGATCACTGGGATCAGCTGGTAGAACTGGATCTTAACCCGCTGATGGTTCTTCCGGTGGGGCAGGGTGTGGTGGCAGCTGACGCGCTGATCCGGTTGTACTGATTCCCGCAAGTGTCAGCGGCTAGTGCGCTCCTCTGGCGGGCTTGGTCTGATTCTGATCGGTTGATCTGCTGGTCCCTGGCCATGAAGGAGACGTTGCCAAATCAGGCCAGTCAATGCGGTGTTCACGGGGACTGATGCCAAACTGGGTGGTATAAGACTTGCTGAAATACGACGAGCTTGTAAAACCGCAGGCGATACAGATATCGAGTACCGACATATCGGTCTGTGCCAATAGCTCCCGAGCCTGTTGCAGTCGCAACACTCGGTAAAAGGCCACTGCAGTGCACTTGAAGTGCTTGTTGAACAAGCGCTCTAGTTTACGCTGGGATAGATGCACCATTGCTGCCAGTTCAGGAATTCTGATCGGTTCCTCTATATTATCCTGCATGATTTTGACGGCCACTTGCAGTATGCGTGGTACATCAGTTTGTTTCGGAGCGACTATTTTCTGTTCCGGCGCCCGGGCATCGTTGCCAGTAGTGTGCACAAGTAGGGAGGACACTTCCTGAGCCAGCGCTTTGCTGTGTTGCCGTTCGATATGGTGCAGGATCATATCTATACCGCTGATGCCCCCGGCACAGGTCATCCGTTTACGGTCGATGGTGAACACCTGTTCCTGAATATGAATGTCGGGATAGCTCTCCTCAAATGCCTGCTGACAGTACCAGGGGATTGTGGCCTGATAACCGGACAATAGCCCCGCACGGGCTAGTACATAGGCACCGGTTTCAGCGGCTCCCAGTGTTAACCCTCGACGTGCTAACACACGTAAGCCCTGGATCAGTTGCTGGTTGTCATAGCGGGCCGCGTTCCAGCCACCACAGACAATTGTTACGTCGAGCTTGTCTTGCTTGGGATTTAGCTTATCGGTTGTTATTCGCATCCCGCTGGAGGAGGAAATGTCGCCGCCTTCAATTGTCAAATAGCGCCATGAATACAGCTCGCGGCCAGCGCAGTAGTTCGCGATTCGAAGTGGCTCCACCAGCGCGGCAATTGTCATGGCGCTAAATTTGGGCAGCACGACAAAAGCAAAACAGTAAGGGGAGCTTGTTGGCATGGGAGTGCTACCTGGCAGAGCTACTGTATTGGGAATAATCCACCAGCTCCGGATCGCTCGCAACTTCTGCCAGCATCCATTCCCTGAAGGCAATAACTTTGCGCTTGTGGGCTCGTTCACGACGGCACACCAGGTACCATGCACCGTCAGCCTTTACCCGCTGACCGGGGAACAACTCCACCAGTAGCCCGGCCTTGAAATCTCTGAAAAGATAGGGCTGCATTCCCAGAGCTACGCCCATACCTTGGATGGCGGTGGACAGGGCCAGATCATAACTGTCAAATTGGAGTCCTGATTCCGGATCAATGCCTTCAACATCCGCACCATTGAGCCAGACGTACCAGTCCTGGCGGGATGGATAGACCTGCAAGATGGTGTGTTTCTTCAGGTCTGCCGGCGAAGTAAGGCGATTTTTACCCTTTAACAAAGCAGGACTGCCCACCGGAAACATCAGCGAGTCGAACAGGTAATCATAGTGCAGGTTAGGTGATAATTGGGAGCCGAGCAGAACGCATAAGTCTACGTCTGCTTGCTGGAAATCCACGTCTGCCTGTGAAGTATTCAGGCGAACCTGAATGTCGGGATTGGCGTTGTTAAATCTGGGCAGGCGCGGAATGAGCCAGCGAATGGCGAAGGTTGAGTATAGCTGGACCGTCAGTACGCCCGGGGCCCGCGGTGCAATCAGCAACTCGGTGCCTTCGGCAATACGGTCAAAGGCCTCGCGCAAAATGGGGTAGTACATCCGGCCCGGATGCGTGAGCTCGACAGCGCGTGATCTGCGTACAAATAATTCAACTCCCAGATAGTTTTCCAGTTGCTTGATCTGGTGGCTGATCGCGGAGTGGGAAACACACAATTCCTCTGCCGCACCGCGAAAAGAGCAGTGACGGGCGGCTGCTTCGAAACTTCGGAGTGCTGTTAGTGGCGGTATTTTTTTTCTCATGGGCACCTTGCTTATTTTTTACAGTATAAGATGAATTCAATTCAGTTATGTAGGAAATTATTTAGCTTGTTCTAAAGCTGCTATAACCATTAAATGGAAGGGCTATAAGGATAACCTGCAGCTGCAGCCAGCGCGTTACTCGAGGTCAGGTCTATGAAATTGGTCCCACTGGTAGAATTCGATTCCGAAATCAGCGACACCCAACTGCTTGGCGATACGCTTTTTGGTGCCCGGAAAATATACGTGATTGGGGGCGGAAATTTTTGGGGAGACCGCATTAACGGCAAGGCACTACCTGGCGGTGGTGACTGGGTATTGGTGAACGGCAAGGGGCTGGCGCGCCTTGATGTGCGTAAAACTATCAGCACGGATGATGGGGCGCTGATCAATATGAGCTACCAGGGTTATTATCGTTACGATGATATTTTGACAGCGCAAGTGGCGCGCGGCGAGGGCTACCAGTTCGGTGACAACCTCTTCCAGGTGCAAGTGCAGTTTGAGTGTGGCGACAGTCGCTATACCTGGCTGAATACCACCCTGGCGGTTGCCGAGGGTCGCGAGACCGGAAGCACTATTCACTACCGCGTATTTGAGGTGCGCAGTGACCGCGCGACCAGCTGATAGCGGTGCCACCGAATTTGTCGTTTGTGTTTGTCCATGCCAAGATTGGCCTGATCAAAAAAATAAGTAGGTCAGATCAATCATGACGAACCAGATGGCGCAAAGCACCGACGATATCCAGACTGCAGCCAGGCATGCCATGAAGTTATTGGCCGCGGGTAAAACTGCGCTGGCGCTCGAACAGGCGCAGGAAATCCTGCGTATCTATCCTGGAGAAATCAATAGTTTGTTCATAACGGCGGCTGCTCTGCGTGCCAATGGTGAGCACAACGCGGCCATGCAGCGCCTGCAGGAGATTGTAAAGCGCGCGCCGGACTATGCCCTGGCCCAACAGGAGCTGGGTTTTGCCTACGCCGATACTGGCGCCGTTACCGAGGCCATTGATGCACTGCGGCGGGCGCTGGCCCTGGAAAATAAACTGGCGGCCAGCTGGCAGTTGCTGGGCGAGTTGCTGCTGGCCGACGGCGACGAGGAAGCCGCCGCCGCGGCGTTTAACCAGGCGCTGGCTGCGTCCAGTCACCCGGAAATGGTGCAGGCGGCCGCTCTGCTGGCGGCGGGTAAGGTCGCCCAAGCCGAGCGCCAGTGCCGTGACTTCCTCATTGCCAACCCCACCGATGTCAACGCGATCCGCCTGCTGGCTGAAATAGGCATCAGACTGGGTGTGTACGACGAGGCGGAACTGTTGCTGGAGCGCTGCCTGGAACTGGCGCCGGATTTTCGTATCGCCAGGCTCAACTACGCCAGCGCCCTCAGCCAGCGCAATAAACTGGAAGCTGCCCTGACCCAGGTGGATTTTCTACTCGCCAGCGATCCGGATACATTTTCGCTGCTCTCAATCAAGGCGTCTGTGCTGGTAAAGATGGCAAATTTTGACGCGGCATTGCCTATTTATCGACGTTTGTTAACCACGTTTCCACCACGTGCAAGGATCGCCCTGGTCTATGGGCATGCACTCAAAACAGTGGGCAAGCAGGATCAGGCCATTGCGGCTTACCGCCAGGCTGTGGAGTTGCAACCTGGCTTGGGTGACGCCTGGTGGAGTCTGGCTAATCTTAAGACCTTTCGGTTTGACGATGTCGATCTGGACGCGATGCGACGCGAACTCCTGTCTCCAGAAAATTCCATGGAAGACCATTTCCATCTCAGCTTCGCCCTTGGTAAGGCGCTGGAGGATCGTGGTGACTACCGCGACTCTTTTCGTTACTACGATCTGGGCAACAGGGCGAAAATCAAACTCGAAGGCTATAGCGCGGATGACAACCACAGCAATGTGAAGCGTCTGATCAGCGTCTGTGATCGTAAACAGATGAGTGCCCCTCGAGGTAGCGGTAGCCAGGCAGCCGATCCGATTTTTATTGTTGGCCTGCCCCGTTCGGGGTCTACTTTGCTGGAGCAGATCATCGCCAGTCATTCCCTGGTGGATGGCACCAAGGAGTTACCGGATATCCTGGCGCTGGTGCGGCGCCTGGACGGCCGGCGTAAAAAAACCGATCCTTCGCGCTACCCGGAAATATTGCGCGAACTGGCTGATGAGCAGTGGCGTGACTTGGGGGAAGAGTACCTCGCGCGCACCCGAGTGCAGCGCGGCGACGCGCCGTTCTTTATCGATAAAATGCCGAATAACTTTTTCCATTTGGGCCTGATAAGCCGCATTCTCCCAAATGCGAGGATCATCGATGCCAGACGCCATCCGATGGCAGCCTGCTTCAGCGGCTTTACCCAACTATTCGCCAAGGGGCAGCCATTCACTTATGGCTTGACCAACATCGGACGCTACTATCGCGATTATGTCGCGCTGATGGATCATTGGGATGAGGTCTTGCCCGGTAAGGTGCTGCGGGTTCAGTATGAGGAGGTAGTAGCCGATATTGAACCTCAGGTACGCCGTCTGTTAGAGCATTGCGGTTTGCCCTTCGAGGACGCCTGTATGCAGTTTCACGAGACCCAACGGCCGGTGCGGACCGCCAGTTCAGAACAGGTGCGACAGCCCATTTACACATCCGGATTAGAGCACTGGCGCCACTATGCTGCCGATCTTGATGAACTGAAGCTGGCTCTGGGGTCGGTGCTGGAGCGTTACCCCATAAATTAAAAAGCGTCACCTGGTGGTGAAAATGGTTGGTTTACTGCTGGAGAAAAATTCAGCTATATCTTCTTTTTTGGCACGATTACCTGCTTTTAGGTGAAATTAATTCAACAAAATTGAAAAAAACCTCGCTTGTCCCACCTCGGAAATATCACTAGTCTTTGAACCTAGGACAAAGTAATAGTGTAGCGAGTACCTGCGGATACAGGGTCTTCAGCCAGCAATGGTGGGGCGATGTTGCGAGTACTCATAAAATTATAAAGCAAACGCTACTTGGGAGTACCACCCGCATGATCGCCAACACGAAACGAAACATTGTCTCCGCGCCGTCTTATCGTAAACCCATCGCAATTGCCGTTGCGCTGACGACGATGGCCACCACTCCCGCTGTGCTCGGCCAGGATTACAAGCTGGAAGAGGTGATTGTTACCGCCCAAAAGCGCAACGAAAGCCTGCAGGATGTTCCTATCAGTATTCAGGCGATAGACAGCCAGCGGATCAATGACCTGGGTATTACTAACTTCGATGAATACGTGCAGATGCTGCCCAGTGTGAGTTATTCGGGCAATGGCCCGGGTACTAACCAGATTTTCATGCGCGGGGCTTCCGATGGTGGCGACGGCAACGCCTCCGGCTCGCAGCCCACGGTCGGTGTCTATCTGGATGAGCAGCCGGTTACTGCAATCGGCGCAAACCTGGATGTGTATATCTACGATATAGCCCGTATTGAGGCCCTTGCCGGCCCCCAGGGCACCCTGTATGGGGCAAGTTCCGAGTCCGGAACACTGCGAATTATCACCAATAAACCCGACCCGTCAGCCTTTGCTGCTGCGCTAGACGTGGATTATTCCGACACCGAAGACGGCCAGGATAGCTACGCCCTGGAAGGCTTCGTCAATATTCCAATTGGAGAAAAGGCAGCCATCCGCCTGGTTGGTTGGGATACGGAAGACGGTGGTTGGATTGATAATGTTCCCGGCACACGCACTTACGAGCTGGAAGGCGGGTACGGGTATAACCCCAATATCACACCGGGCGGTCGCCAGGTCACCATCGATAACAACGACCTGGTGAACAAGGACCAGAACAAGGTAGAAAACTCCGGCGCTCGCGTGGCGTTGCGTGTTGACCTCAGCGACAACTGGGTGGGATCAGCCAGCATCCTGACGCAGAAGCTGGACACCAAGGGAGCCTTTGATCAGGACCCGACGCTGGGTGAAAACGAAATCAAGCGCTATTCGCGTGATTTTCAGCACGATGATTTTACCCAGTACGCCCTGACCCTGGAAGGAGAGGTGGCCAATCACAGCATCGTCTACGCCGGTAGCTATATGGAGCGGGATCTGGACTATTACGCGGACTACTCTGCCTATGGCGAGGAGGCGTACTGGGTTCCCTATTACGCCTGCGATTACTACGCTGATGAGGCCGGCCAATGTTCCAGCCTGCAGGAGCACCTTTACTACAAGAACACCTATGAGCGCACCAGCCAGGAATTACGCCTGCAATCACTGGCCGAGGGGCGATTGCACTATACCGTGGGCCTCTACATTGAAGACAGCGAGCACAAGTACGATCAGCAGTTTACGATGCCGGGAATGAGCCCCAGTCTGTGGGCACGAGGCCGGGAAAACCTGTTCTACAATACCGACCAGAAGCGCACTGATGAGCAGTGGGCCGTCTTTGGTGAGGTGACTTATGATCTCACCCAGACAGTTTACGCCACCTTTGGTGCGCGCCATTTCGACAGCACCAACAAGCTTGAGGGCTATACCGGCTGGGGCCAGACCAACTATAACGAGAACTTTGGTTTCGACGTCAATTCCAAGACTGAGGACGATGACCAGATATACAAGTTCAACCTGACCTGGGATGTCACCGACGACGTTATGGTCTATGCGACCTGGTCTGAAGGTTACCGGGTAGGTGGATTGAACCGGGACCCGAACATAGCTACGCCCACCTATACCCCGGATAAATTGACAAACTATGAACTGGGTTGGAAAACTACCCTCCTGGATGGCCGTATGCGCTTCAATGGCGCAGCCTACTACTCCCAGTGGGATGATATGCAATTCACTATCTACGAATTTGCCTTGTCGCCCGTGGGTAACACCTACAATGTGGGGGAGTCGGAAATCAAGGGTGCAGAGATGGATCTTTCCTACCTTGTCGTTGAGAACTTCACTATAACCGCTGCGGCCGCCTATAACGAAGCACAAACCACCAAGGACTTTGTCCTTTCAAACGATAAATTGGCCGTACCCGATGGCACGGACCTGCCTAACGTCCCGAAAATCAAGTATGCTCTTACCTCGCGCTATGAGTTCGATGTAGCTGGGCTAGATAGCTTCGTGCAGCTGGCTTACAGCTATACCGACGAGTCCTGGAATGATATCCGGCCAGATCGGCGCATAAAGCAGGATGAGTTCAGCAACCTCAATGTCCGCGCAGGGTTCGACACCGGCGATTGGGGGATAGACTTCTATGTGAATAACCTGACAGATGAGAATGACAATATCACGGTCGGGCCGCGCACTTACTACGCAACCGCCACTCCCCAGCGACCACTCACCGTGGGCATGAAGCTCTCGATGCGTTTCGACTGATAGTCGGTATTCAGACACTTCCGGGCAGCCTTCGGGTTGCCCTTTTTTTTCGCCCCGATTTACCGGGCCACAGATGTGTACAGGGGTTCCAGATGAGAGGCATAGTGTTGCCAGCGGCAGATGGACGTGGTGTAGGCCAGCTTTGTTACCTGCGCAGCGCTGGGAGTGAAGACCAGTCGCCGATTGTGATCGAAGGACAGGCAGGCGCTATCAAAAGGCAACCGCAGGTACTCCAGTAATTGCTGCAGTTCGCTGCGCGTATTCTGCACCAGCGAAGCATAGCGAATCCGATAGAGCTTCCCCGGCCACTGCTGCTGCCAATGCGCCGATTTTTGGATGACTGGCGAGCATCTGCTCTACCAGAGTGGTGTCTGATCTGGGTATGCCAAGGACAAAGACGGGCGTAGCGTCATTTGCGGAAGCGACTGCCAAGCGTCCGAGGTTTTCTGCGGTTTGCCCTTGCTTATGCCGATCAAAAAACGTCTGTTGTGCAAGGGGGGTATAAGGGTGAAGACTCTGCTGCCTGTCATTAGCGTATTTGAATGCGGCAAAGGCCTCGCTGTAGCGAGACTGATCATTCAGTACCTTGCCGTGGGCATAGGTGCAAAGAATCATATCTTCATCATTGCGAGAATCGATGCGACCCAGAGCCTGCTTTAGCACGCTTGTGGCCTTAGCTTTTATCAGGATTTCGATGATTTGATTTCAACCGAGACGGTATAAATATCATTTGCTCACCGCTGGCGTCACTGCGACGATGGATCGAGTGGGGGATTGGTTCTGCCACCTGTCAAGGAGTAAAGAATGACGCAGAAAATCGGGGATTTTGCGCCTGGACAGGTGGTGCTTGTGACCGCCGGTGCATCTGGAATCGGACGATGTATTGCCGAGACGTTTCTGGCCCACAGCTGCCGGGTGCACGTATGCGACGTCAACCCCGAGGCAGTGGGCGTGTTTCTGGCAGCCAATCCTGCGGCTACTGCCAGTCTGGCTGATGTATCAGATGCGCTGCAAGTGGATTCACTGTTTCATGACTTTACCTCGCACTACAATCATCTGGATATTCTGGTAAACAATGCCGGTATAGCCGGGCCGACAGCCGCGGTGGAAGATATCACGGTGGAGGACTGGGACCGCACGGTCGCAGTTGATCTCAACGGCCAGTTTTACGTGACGCGACTGGCCGTACCGTTAATAAAGAAGGTAGGCGGTGGTTCTATCATCAACCTCTCCTCCAACGCGGGTTTGTTCGGCTGCCCATTGCGCTCCCCTTATGTCGCTTCCAAGTGGGCCATAATTGGGCTGACCAAAACCTGGGCGATGGAGTTGGGTACCAGTAACATCAGGGTCAACGCCCTCTGTCCCGGCAGTGTCAATGGTGATCGCATCGTCAATGTCATCAAACGTGACGCCGAGGAGCGGGGCTTGAGTGCTGACAGCATTCGCGAGGTGTATGCGCGACAGAGCTCGATGCGGTTGTTTGTCGATGCGCAGGATATAGCTAATATGGCGCTGTTTCTTAGTTCCAGTATGGGTGCTTCGATCTCTGGGCAGGCGATTGGGATTGACGGCCATACGGAAGGGCTGTCCAACTGGTTGGGTTAAATCAAAAATTGGAGCGATAAATGAAAGCAGTATGGTTTGAATCTTTTGGCCCGGCCGCCAGCGTACTGGTTATCGGCGAGCAACCGCAGCCGAAACCTGCCCCGGGCGAGGTGCTGGTCAGGCTGGCCACCACCGGCGTCAATCCCTCGGACGTAAAAAAGCGTGCCGGCGCCTTTCCCAATTTACTTGACGGTGGCCTTGTGATCCCGCACAGCGATGGAGCTGGAGTTATCGAGGCGGTAGGAGAGGGCGTTGATACCGGTCGGGTAGGTGAGCGCGTGTTTGTTTATCAGGCCCAGTATGGTCGACGGTTTGGTACGGCGGCCGAATATGTCGCGCTGGATTCTGTGCGGGCACCGCGCCTGCCGGACAATGCATCCTTTGAAGTAGGGGCCTGTATTGGTATCCCGATCATGACAGCTCACCGCTGTGTCTTTGCCGATGGGCCGGTGGCCGGACAGACGATAGTCGTCACCGGTGGAGCAGGCCGCGTTGGTTACTATGCGATACAGTGGGCAAAATCGGCGGGGGCGACGGTGATCGCCACCGCCAGCACTGCGGAGGATGAGGCCACCTGTCGCGCTATGGGCGTCGACCACGTGGTCAACCACCGCGTGGGTGGGTGGGGTGATGCCGTGCTGGTGTGCACCAGTGGCAGCAAGGTCGATCGCTTGGTGGATGTGGAGTTTGGCGCCAATCTGCCAGAGGTGCTCAAGTTCATCCGTACTGGGGGTACAATAGCCACCTACTCTTCCACGGTGGTAAAAGAGCCGAAACTGCCTTTTGTGCAGATGATGTTTATGGATCTCACCCTGAGGATGGTCATTGTCTACGCCATGCCGGAGGAGGCTAAAGCACAGGCTATCGCCGATACCCAGCGCATGTTGGAGCAGGGAAAACTGCAACACCGGATAGCGCACGCGTTGCCATTCGAACAGATGGCAAAGGCGCACGAACTGATCGAGCAGGGCGGTTTCGGTGGTTGTGTGGTAGTTGCTGCAGGCTGATCTGATGTTTCGTGCTGTCGCATGCGTGCCCCTGCTCTCGCTGCTGCTTGCCTGCGTATCTTCGAGCGTTTGCCAGGCGGGTACACTTGTGGCAACTACCTTGCGCATCGGCGCAACCACTTATGCCGGTGGTGTGTCCAATGACGGAGACATTGAACATTTTCTCGGCGTGCCTTTCGCCCAACCGCCCGTCGGTGAATTGCGTTGGCAACCGCCACAGGCGATTACCAGCAAGCCGGCCGCTGCCCAGGCTCGGCATTTCGCCCCGGCCTGTGAACAGGGACCTCATATAGTTGAATGGTACCGTGGCGTAGTGGCATCTTTTGGCGGCGAGCCGGCAACATTTGGCGCGCCTGAGGTCAATGAGGACTGCCTGTATCTCAATATCTGGAAACCCATCCGGGTCGGATCAGCCCCCCTGCCAGTTCTGGTCTATATCCATGGCGGCAGCAATAAGGGTGGTTGGTCTTACGAGCCCAACTACATCGGAGAGAATCTGGCCAGGCGTGGATTGATCGTAGTGACTATTGCCTATCGACTGGGTGTTTTCGGCTTCTTTGCGCATCCGGAATTAGCGGATGCCAATTTTGCTCTGCTGGACCAGGTCGCAGCGCTGCAATGGCTGAAGGAGCATGTCGCCGCTGCTGGCGGTGATGCAGATAACCTCACTGTGATGGGCGAATCCGCAGGCGCTAGCAACATCGATTTCCTGCTGGCGTCGCCACTGGCATCGGGATTGTTTAAACGAGTAATACACCAAAGCGCAGGCTGGGCAGTGATGGGCCGTACGAGCCGTGAAACCCACCTTTTGCGCGGGATAGAACTACAGCAGCGCTTGCTCGGCACCAACGGTTCCATAGAGCAATTACGTAAGATTCCAGCCGATGATCTGCTACTGGCTGCAGCAACGATATATCAAGGGCAGTTCTTCGATCCTGTGGTCGATGGGCAGAGCCTGACGATGCCGGTGAAAGATGCCTTACATGAACGACTATTTCCCAGAGTCGATTTACTTATTGGCAGCAATGCCGATGAGTGGCTTATGTACCTGGAAAAAAGCCAGTCTCTTGATGAATGGATGATGGAGAATTTGAGTCCTTTGCAAATCCGCGCCGTGACGCCCGTTCTTCCGACAGATAGCGATCCCGCGCAGGCGCTGGATACGCTGATCACAGCCTACAATTACGTGTGCCCATCAATGTATCTGGCGGGCCAGATAAACCAACGAGGGGGGCGCAGCTGGTTTTACTATTTTTCGCGCGTGAGGGGAGGCGATCGGGCGCAGTCCATGGGGGCCTACCATGGCGCGGAGTTGCCCTATGTGTTCAACACCCACGATGATTGGTTGCCTACCAGCCAGGCGGACCGTGAACTGACAGAGACTGTCATGAACTACTGGGCTAATTTCGCGCGCAGCGGAGATCCCAATGGTCCTCAACTGCCTGTCTGGCCTCGCTTTGACACAAAAGCTGGCACAGTGCTGCAGCTCGATAGTGTAGTAAAGGCCCAGGCGCATCCGAGCCTCGCCTTGTGCGATATGCTAATGCCAGCCAAGGAGAGGTCCGGCTGATGTCTGCGCTGCGCGGCTGTGTTGAACAATTCTATTGGGAGGTCCTTCCGCTCGAGGGCATTGAAGACCAACTTTTCGGATTGTCCGATGGCGTATATATCGGGATCACCTGCTCGCCAAAACGTGGACTGGATGAAACCCTTGATCAGGTCAAAGCAGGCACTGGCGAAGTATAGGGTGACACAGATGTGCTTTGATTCAGCTGTGCTGCTCCGATGGCTCAAGTTGGTGCGTGACGAGGGAATAACGCTGCCGGCCTGGTTGGGCTTACCCGGTGTTGCGAACCGGATGAAATTATTGCAGACTTCGGTGCGCACTGGCGTGGGCAAGTCAGCGCGGTTCGCGCGCAAGCAATCAGGCCTGGCAGGTAAGTTATTGCACTCGACAAATTACCAGCCCGATGAGTTGATGTTTGGACTTACGGCGTGAATCGAAGACCCTGCCATGGAGATTAACGGATTTTACCTGTTCAGCGTCAATCAGGTAAACGCTACCATCGCCTGGCGCGAAGATCTGTTACGGCGATTAGCCTGGGAAAAAAGGATACCTTTAATGATGGGAGATAGTAAGAATGTCGAATAATAATTTTTCGCCGACCTTGTCCATTGGCCCACGGGTTCGCAAATCACCGTTCTTTGACGCAACCGTGCGTGCCGGTGTGAAGTCCTTCACGATATATAACCACATGTACATGCCCACCTGCTTTTCCGACCCGGAGACGGAATACTGGGCAATTGTTGAGGGCGTGACGCTGTGGGATGTGTCCTGCGAGCGACAGGTAGAGATTGTTGGCCCCGATGCCGTGGCGTTTATGCAAATGCTCGTTCCCAGGGATATTGCCTCATGCCCGGTAGAGCGCTGTCGCTATGTTGTGCTGACCGACGATGAAGGCCTCATCATCAACGACGCGGTATTGCTGCGACTTGCGGAGGATCGCTTTTGGCTTTCTCCCGGCGACAGTGATGTTGTGTTGTGGGCACAGGGGCTAGCCACCAACTCTGGTCTTGATGTCAGGGTTTTCGAACCCGATGTATCGCCTTTGCAGCTGCAGGGTCCGAAGGCACCTTTGGTGGCACGCAAGCTATTCGGTGACATTGCAATAGAGATGGGCTATTTCCATATGCGCCAGCTCGAGCTCGATGGTATTCCGCTGGTTTTGAGTCGAACTGGTTGGAGCGGCGAACTGGGCTATGAATTATTTCTGCAAGACAGTACGCGAGGCACCGAACTCTGGGACAAGTGCATGGCCGCCGGAGCCGAGTTCAAGATCCAGCCTGCGACGCCCTCTACTATCCGTAGTGTGGAGGGCGCCATTTTGTCCTATTGCTCTGATATCACCCGCAGCGACAATCCATGGACGGTCGGGTTGGGGCGGCTGGTTGACATTGACAAGCCCGGGGACTACATCGGTAAATCGGCCCTACAGAACATCGCGCAGGAGGGCCCTTCGCGCCGTCTGGTCGGCGTCGATATTGCCGGAGACCCACTACCGGGCAACGACGCTGTCTGGGTGGTTTCACACTCGGGTCAGAACATTGGACACCTGACGCGCTGTGCCTGGTCTCCGAGGCTGAAAAAGAATATTGGCTTGGTTAACGTCAGCTCGGCGTTCGCCGCTGAGAATACCGAACTGACAATTATGACATCCGTCGGGCAGCGCAATGCGCTTGTTGTGCCAATTCCCTGGGTGAAATCTGAAACGCAGATCCCCAGTACTGCGACAGACACTACCTGAAGCTTGCCCTGTGGTACGTCAACGCGTGTTTGGAGCTGTTGCTGCTGCTCGTTAACACTCAGGGTTTTTTCTGATTAAGAAATTGACCAGGCCCAAAACTGCCCTGTACCCACCTGTTCAGTCAAGGGCGAGATCGTGATGGTCAGTTCGCGGGAAGGAGCTACAGAAAAGGGTTCGGGTAGGGGAACAATATTTGATCCCAGTGCGTGGGCAGGTGTCCCTGGCGAATCCCCGCTTCAGGCCGCCAGTGGCAGCTGGAATAATACGCGACAATGCATGTTCCAACGGTAACTGTGGATATCAACTACTATGCTGTTATTTAAAGCGGTTGGCGTTGCGCCGTTCCTGCTCGAATGGCAACGATGCTCATTGCAGTAACTCTGATTATTATGCAGTTTGTGCTCCAGGTCAGTCGCCGTCCAGAAGAAGGTCTGATCCAGTAGTTCTAGACGCACGCCTCCGATTAGTCGTTCCACAAATGGGTGTGACATCGGTACATGTGGCAGCGGCGATTTCTGTCACAACGGCTTGCCCGGGCGACGAGGGCGATGACGATTGAGTAGTAGCTTTTCCTTGATCGAGGTTGGCGTCATGGTCACGACCTTGCTCAGTAGCGCCTCTACCTCATGTTTGAACGTGGATACGTAGATTTTGGCTGCCTACACAATCTGTATCTGGTTTTTTTATTCTTCGTGACCAGAGAAAAATTCAATCTTCAATACCGGAGGTTATACTCTCAGCCGGTGAACCAAGAGCTTGGCCTAAAATACGATCAAACAGTCCGACTATCCGGCTATTTTTCAGCCAAACACTGCCCAGAATGCGGTCTTCTAGCCATGTTGATTCGCCTGAACCGGGGCAATACGATGCTTTAGGTCAGGCAGGGAATCCACTTATAGCGTCGTTCAGATTTCTGGAACCACCTCTCAGTTTTCGGGACCCCAGGGGCAGCGCGCAGAAGCGATGGGTGTGAGTCGAAAAACCGTCAACGAGCTATGTACCAATCGTCGCGCCATCACGGCGGATACCGCCTTGATGCTGGCCATGGTCTTTGGTAATTCAGCTGATTTCTGGCTGAACTTGCAGCAGCGAAACGCGCTGTACAAAGCGCTGAATACACCGAAGCGGCGAGCTCGAATCGAGAGGGCCAGGCCTGTCGTGGCTTGAGGTCTATGGGACCACCATAGGACCATCCTACCGTCTTTTAACACCCTCCAATGCCGAGCCCATTTTTTAACTATCTTATTCACAAGGCATTAGAAGGCATTGCGAGGCGGAAAAACGCATGGCTCAGGGTTCGAATCCTACCTTGGCGTCGCATTACCCTCAGAATGATTAACCAAAAATTATCGCTCAGTTGGTACGTCGGTCGTTATCTGACGAACGCGCTGCATTTACCGGAGCACAAAATTCGGAATGCGCTCCTGTTCTGGTAGAGGAGATGTAGCATACCGGCAGGGCAAGCGCCTGCACTGGCGCTGGGAGAACCTGCGGGCAAGCGTCGCCGCGATCGCTTAGCAAAGTCAGCTATAGACTGCATTTTAACTTAGTAAGGCGATGCGGTCAGTCTCCAGACAGTTGCACTGGTCATAGGACAGAGTTGGTCATACAATATGTCATGGTTAATGACAATAAATGCAGTCTATGTACAAGGAAAGTAGAGACGTCATGTCGGAATCAGCAAAGCCGGAAGTAGTTGATGGCCGCCGTGCCCGCAGTGAGCGCAGCAAGCAGGCCCTGATCGACGCCTCCCTGGCACTGGTGCAGGAGGGTAACCTCATTCCCACAGCGCAGCAAATTTCTGACAGGGCCGGGGTGGGCATTCGTTCTTTCTTCCGGCACTTCGAGGATATGGAAGCCCTGTTTGCCACCATGGAGAGGCAGACCCGGGAGTCCTCAGTGGCCCTGTTTCTCGGTGGAGATCGTGAGGGCACTCTGGAGGAGCGCATTCTGCATGCGATAGAACGATATGGAATTGCCTATGAAAAGGAGCGTAATCTGATCCTTTCTACCTCCGCCCTGCTGTGGCGTTCGGAAATCCTGCGCAAGAACTACGCCCGTAACCAGCGGGCCCTGCGCAGGGACCTGGACGATTGGTTGCCGGAGTTGAAGCAACTGACGGGCAGCGAGCGCGTCGTAGTGGATGCGATTGCCTCCTTCGAAATGTGGCATCGCCTGCGTTATCACCAGGGCCTGAGTGAACAGGCGTCCATCGACGTTATCGTCGGTCTCCTCAGCTCGCAGCTCAAAGACGGAACGCGCTTCCAATGAAAAAAATACTGAGCGTGCTGGTACTGCTGCCGGCAATTCTTTTTACAGTCACCGGCCTGCGCTGGCTGGTGGACCCTGCCGGCGTGGCGCCCGAATTCGGGCTGGTACTGGGTGAAGGCTTGGGGCTCAGTTCCCAGGTGGGCGATATGTCTAGCTTCTTCCTGACCCTGGGCGTCTGCATATTGGTGGCACTGGTGAGCGGTCGACGCGTCTGGTACTACCCGCCGGCCCTGTTGTTGCTGCTGGCCGCGGTTGGTCGCGTTATCGCCTGGCTGCTGCACGATGCGGCGCTGGCAGTACCGCAGATCGCTGTGGAGATACTGGTACCCATCATTTTACTTGTGGCCTCACGCTACCTTGCGCGCGAAACCTGATCGATGGTGGTAGGTCGATGTTTCCGCGTTACCCTGGCTACACTGGTGCTGCTGGCGTCTCTCGGGTCACAGGCCCAGGAGTCGACCCTCCTGATTGGGGAGGGCAAGCTAACTCCTACTGAGCGGCCCAATATCCTGTTGGTGCTGGCCGATGATCTTGGCTTCACCGACCTCGCCAGCTATGGCAGCGAGATCAGCACACCTACTATCGACGCGCTGGCGCAACAAGGTATGCGTTTCACGAACTACCATACGGCGGCAAACTGCGCGCCGGCCCGGGCCATGTTGCTCACCGGTGTGGACGCGCATATTGCCGGCGTGCCCAATATCCCGGAGATGCTGGCGCCACAGCAGCAACGCCATGTGCATTACCAGGGTGTGCTGGGCCGTAACGTGGTGACCGTGGCCACCCTGCTGGAGGGGGCTGGTTATCACACCTACATGGCAGGCAAGTGGCACCTGGGCGCGGGCCCCGGGCAGTTGCCCAGCCAGCGGGGTTTTGAGCGTACGGTGGCCCTGGCGGATTCCGGTGCCGACAACTGGGAGCAGCGACCCTACATACCCTTGTACGACAAGGCGAACTGGTATGCAGATGGCCAGGAATACCAGCTCCCTGAAGATTTCTATTCCTCCCGCTTCCTGGTGGACAAGACCATCGAGTTCATCGACAGCAACATCGACGACAACCGTCCCTTCTTCGCCTACCTGCCGTTCCAGGCGGTGCACATTCCGGTGCAGGCGCCACAGGAATTCATCGACCATTACATGGGGGTCTACGACGAGGGTTGGGACGAATTGCGGAAGCAGCGCCGGGCGCGGGCGGTGGAACTTGGTATTATCCCAGTCGACAGCCCCATGGTGCGTATGCCGACCACCGACGACTGGAGTGCGCTGGATGCCGACCAACAGCGTTACCAGGCTAAACGGATGGCGGTGTATGCCGCCATGGTGGAAGCGATGGACTACCACCTGGGTCGCCTGGTGGATTATCTCAAGGCCAGGGGTGAGTACGACAACACGATTATCATTTTCACTTCCGACAACGGCGCTGAAGCCAGTGGCCCTGCTGATCACGAATCCTTTAAGGGCCGACAGATCCCGGCAGCGTTGAGCTATCACACCGACTACGAGCGCCTGGGCCTCAAGGGTAGTTACAACACCATCAGCCCGAGCTTCGCCAGCGCCGCGGCGAGCCCTTTGGCGTATTACAAGTTTTATGCGGGGGAGGGTGGTATGCGGGTGCCACTGATAATCGCGGGGGCAAACTTGCCCGTACAAGGGGAGTTGAATAACGCCTTTGCTTTTGTCACCGACATCACGCCCACCGTGCTGTCTTTCGCCGGTGTAGCGCCACCCGGTGCGCGCTATGGCGGCCGCCCGGTGGAACCGATGATTGGTCGCGATCTCGGGCCGCTGCTGCGATACGAAGCGGAACGTGTTTATGGGTCGTTAGACGCCGTGGGATATGAGCTGGCTGGACACGCGGTCCTGTTCCAGGGCGACTACAAAATTGTGCTCATTTACGGTGCGCTGAGTGACGGGCAATGGCACCTGTACAACATCGTGGAAGATCCAGGTGAAACCACAGACCTTTCATCAGAGGAGCCCGCGCGCCTGCAGCGCATGTTGTCGGCCTACGAACGTTATACCCGCGACAATGAGGTAATGCCGCTGCCCCCGGGGTACGATCACCTCAAACAGCTAACTGTCAACGTGCTTTACGATCGTCTGCGGACACCGGTACTGGTTACGTTGCTGACGGCACTTATCCTGGTGCCATTCCTGGTGGCCTATCGCATGCGAAGAAAAGAGGCATAGGCAAGAAGCGCTATGCCCTGAACATTGAGCGCACCCAGAGGAGCCGTACTCAGTCCCTGGAAGTTCTAGAAATCATAGCGCAGGGTGGCGCCGTAGGTCCGCGGTGGTGCCAGAAAGTAGGCATCCATGCCAGAGAAAGGAAGGGGTACGGCAGTCTGGCTGGCGTAATTGTCATCGGTAACATTCTTGCCCCACACCGATACGTTCCAGTTGTCATTGCGCCAGCCCACTTTCAAATTCACCAGATTTCTGTCGTCAAAGTCTTTTGAGGTCAGGTTACGTTCACTCGCCACATTGGTCGAGTGGTCGTCCATATAACTGTAGTCTGCGCGCACATAGACGCCGCCATCCGCCAATGGGAACACCATTGTTGCCGCCAGGTTGCTGCTGTATTTCGCGGTGAATGGAAGTTCCAGCCCGTCATCGGGACCGTCAGTCACCTCATAATCGTGCATGTAGAGCAGGCCGGCAGTCACGGTCAGGTTAGGCAGGGGAACTGCTTCCAGAGAAAAATCCAGGCCAGAGGTCTGTACCTTGCCCAGATTGGTGACAAAGGTGCCTGCGCCGCTGGGCAACTGCTGCTGGGACTGGTAATCGTCAATCGTGGCGTAAAACGCGGTCGCGTTGATGCGCAACCTGGCGTCGAGCATCGTGGACTTTATGCCCAACTCGTAACTCATCGTATCCTCGTCTTCGAAGGCCCGATCTTCGGGGGCGCCACTCACGCTATTGAAACCGCCTGATTTCGTACCTGTCGCGGCAGTGGCAAACATCATGGTTTCCTCGCCAATATCCACACTGGGGCTGAGCAACCAGTCCACATTGTCGGTACTGCGCTGGAAACTATCGTCAATTGGGGTGGCAATCGAGTCGAGCAGGGATCGTCCAAGAGCCGTCTGGGAGGGCGCTGTGGAATGCGTAACACTTAGCAGGTCGGCTTTCTTTTCCTCGTCACTCCAGCGCAACCCCGCGCGCACATGCCAGCGTTCGTTGATGTGCCAGGTTGCCTGGCTGAAAATGGCAAACGTTTCTGTTTCCAACTTGGCTTTGCCGGTCAGAAAGTCACCTGGCGCCGCCAGAAAACTGACGGGAGCTGGCAGCGGCAGATCTTGCTGACTCGCTATGGTGATAAAATCCTCACCCAGAATAACAAAGGGAGAACCGTCACCACGCTTGGTCGTTTGATCGTAGTAGAACAAGCCAACCTGGTAGTCCATAAGTTCACCCGCACTGGCTGCAAAACGCAGTTCCTGGGATAAGCTGTCTCCCGAATACTTGTCATCGACGATAGATAGAATATCCAATTGGGAGCGATCGGCATCGGTGCTCGATTGGTAATCGTAGTTATTCCAGGCGGTAATTGAGGTGATGTTGCCCCAGTCCTGGTCGTAGTCAACAACAAGCGAGACAAGATCGGATTGGAGCTTGAACTTGCTGTCGACATTCACCGCAGTGTCGTAATCGTAAGGGTCGCTTTTGTCCTGTGCGAGACCCTGCGCCGCCAGTTCTGCATTGACCGATGCACTTTGCGTCGAATCAGCCCCGCAACAGGTGGTATCCCGATCAACATGCATACCATTTAGCAATAGACTCAGATCGTCGGTAGGCTCCCACAACAATTTGCCCATCACGTTCCAGTCGTCGGCGTCGTTGAGGTCGTCGCCACCACCGTTGTCATAGTAGCCATCCCGCTGGTGGATATTGCCGGATAGCCGGTAGCCGAAGGTGTCAGTAAGCGGGCCCGAAGCGGCTGCTGTGACTTCTCCCATACTATAATTGCCCACTGAGGATTCGATGTAGCCTTCGAATTCTTCCAGATTGGGTTGTTTGGTAATAACGGAGATGGCGCCGGCATTTGTATTCTTACCATAAAGGGTGCCCTGTGGGCCCTGCAGCACTTCGATGCGTTCGATATCGGTCAGGTCAGACATGCCGAGGCCAGAGCGCCCCAGGAATACACCATCGACGAACATACCCACCGAGGGTTCCAGCGCTGGGTCGGTCTGCGCCGTACCTATACCGCGTATGGTCATCCTGGCGTTAAACGGGCTGATATTGCTATTAATATTGAGGCTGGGCGTGAGGATGGCCAGGTCATTGGCGTTATGAATGCCCGCTTCCTGAATGGTCTGGGCGTTGAAAGTGGTAACGGTAACCGGAATATCCTGCAGGCTCTCGGCCTTTTTGGTGGCCGTGACAATCACCTCCTCCAGAGCATTGGTCTGGGCCAGGGCTTGCGAGCTGGAAACGGACAGGGCGATAGCGGCTGTAAGAGTTTTTAGTTTACGCATGCTCAATTTCCTATGGTTATTAGTAGGTAGACTAAAGTGACATATCTTATGCTATATAGTATTGACATAAATTATGTAGAAATAATTACAATGTCAAGCGGAGCTACTCACCGGATGCAGATGCGCCGAAGCGCAAAGCCGTGTCGGCAGTGACGGCGCTACCGTAATGGTGTCGGTAAAAGCGGACCCCGTCATCCGTTACATTAGAACTGGGTCAGACCACCACTTATGAATAGGCGGTGTGGCCTCGATTTCTCGACATCATCCAACCGTCGAGCAACGCGGTCAGGGCCAACAGCATCAACCCGAGTAGCAGCCTTGGGTCGCCCAGGTACAGGTCGGTCTCTATCGGATAGGCAATGGTTTTGTCCAGTGCCGCGAGCTTGAAATCATGCGGCCCCAGAATCTCTGGATTGCTGATGATCTCCATAAATGAGCGCCGGCTCCGGTAGCGGACCACGGCGGCGTTCGTCCACTGTTCACCGTCTTCGATGCCAACAATGTCGATTACCGAGTACACGGCGGGGCCCATGATTAGCGGATGGCAAGCGCGCTTGAGCAGTTCTGGAATCATGTGTTCCATGTACAGGCCCATTAGGGTGTCGGCATCTGCGTTCGCCGGAGCGCCCTCCACGGCGGGGGGATTTTTATTCATGTCGATATTATTGATCATGAGAAACTGCCGGCCGCTGTCATTGCGTGCAAATGCGGTAAAGTACTGCACTCTTTCCGGGCGGGAACCGTTGGCAACCATTATCCTCTGGAAATTATCAACTTCCTCGTCACTCAGGGGGCCGCCGAAGTCGGTGTACCAGAGTACGAAAATGGCATAGAGCAGGCTGGGGAGCAGCCATATTTTTATGCGGGTGGACATAGGGTTATTCCTGTTTTAAGCGAGGTAGTGTTGCAGGAAGCCGCGCCCGGCGAACAGGGCTTGCATGCGGGTATCACCCCCGCGCCTACACCATTGACTTCGCACACGCCTTTACCAAAGCCCTCGTACATCACTGGGCCGATACGAGGGAGTTGTTCCAACTCTACCTTGCGCACTTCGGTTTTGGAGAGGTAGCGCCACGGTATCTGCTAGCAGCGGAGTTGGGCCTCCCGTCTATGGTTAAAAAGCTCATCTCACTGCCGATGAGTTGATAGTCACCTCTGCACATGGGGTACCTCTGTGCGCCGCAGTCGATGTATATGTGCGATTTATTATACTGTTAGGTTTACATAATGGCAGTTTATATGTCAATATATTTTGAGTGGCGTGTGTCAGTTTAGGCGCGCTTATTTCAACTGGAAATAAAGAGGATGTGCCGATGACAGCAGGGGAACCGATCCGTTTGGTGGGGGGTACAGGCTCGCCGTATACTCAAAAAATGGTGGCCTTACTGCGCTACCGGCGGGTGCCCTACGCGATTACCTGGGGCCAACCCGATCAGGTTTGTGATGCGCTTGGGGTGGAGCCGCCAAGGCCGATTTTCTTGCCCACATTTTTTTTCGAGGAAACGGATGGACTTAAGGCGATAACCGATTCCACGCCTATTATCCGGCGCCTGGAGGAGATGCTCCCAGGCCGTTCGGTACTGCCCGAAGATCCGGCACTGGCCTTTGTCGACTACTTGATCGAAGACTTTGCCGATGAATGGTGCACCAAGTACATGTTTCACTATCGCTGGTACCCACAGGTGGATGCGGAGAATGCCGGTACGCTGTTGCCACTGGGTATGGATGTAAGTCTGCCCAGAGATGCCCACGAACAATTCAAGCACTTTATAGCGGATCGCCAGATCAACCGCCTCTACGTGGTGGGTTCCAATGACACTACCGCTCCTGTTATCGACGCCAGCTATCGGCGTTTCCTGGCCGCCATGGAAAACCACCTAGCCAACCAGAAATTCATGTTGGGCAATCGCCCGGCGGCGGGTGACTTCGGTCTTTATGGCCAACTGACGCAGTTGGTAGGTTTTGATCCCACACCCAGAAACATAGCCCACGAGGTCTCGCCGCGCACCGTGGCCTGGGTCGATCACATGGCTGACCAGAGCGGGCATGAACCCACAGAACAGGAATGGGTTGGGCTGGACGTTCAACCGGAAAGCCTGCGTGGACTCATGCAGGAGATAGGGCGTGTATACGCGCCGGCGCAGTTGGCCAACGCCCGCGCCGTGCAGGCGGGTGAGAAGACCTGGGAATCCGAAATCGATGGCGCACGCTGGACCCAGCGGACCTTTCCCTACCAGGCTAAATGCCTTATTTGGACCAACGAACGTTACAGGGCTTTGAGTGATGCAGATCGCGCAAGTGTCGACAGCCTGCTACAGGGTACCGGTGTCGAAGCGATGCTTTCGCTCAGTTAATCAGAACTACAACTATACAGGAACAATATGGCCACAGCGCGGTAGGTGTGCAGATGGGTACCCGTATGCTCAGTAGCTCTGACTTGCCCGTACACAATAACTTGAAGCAAGCGGTGGTTGCGGCGAAGGAAACCGATACGGTGTTTCTCAATCAACAATTGCGTCCCGCGCTGCGTGCACTGCGTACGCAGCCTACTGAAATGCTGTTGCCACTGGGTACGTTCAACGCCATGGAACACCTGGCGGGCATTCCCAAACTCTATTTCGGTGGCGATATGGAGGCGGCTATTTTGCTGTCCGGACAGGTGGTTGGGCGTATCGATGAAGCAAAGAGTGCTGCCGAAATCGTGCAGGATACTGTTAATGGATGTTACGAAGCGGTGAAGGGCCTGGCCACTCACTATACAGACTGAGGAGAGCGAACATGGGATTTGAAGTAAACGAAAAAGTGATGGAACTGAACGCCAGGCTGGCTGCATTCATGGAGGAGCATGTTTATCCCCGTGAGCACCAGTGGAATGAATGGACTCTCAACCAGGATAATCTCTGGGCGCCGCCGCCCTGGTTTGCCGAGCTGCGTGAGTTGGCCAGGGCCGAGGGTCTGTGGAACCTGTTTCTACCTCACGAGTATGAGCCCTGGAGCCCGGGCCTGACCAATGTGGAAATAGCGCCGCTGTTCGAGACCATGAGCAAGGTGATCTGGGCCCAGGCGGTATTTAACTGCAACGCACCGGATCGCGGCAATATGGAAGTGCTGGCGAAGTATGGTACACAAGAGCAACAGGAGCAGTGGCTGGAGCCAATGCTGGCGGGTGAGATTAACAGCGCCTACGCCATGACCGAACCCCAGGTGGCGTCCTCAGATGCGACCAATATGGAATTGGAAATTGTGCGAGACGGCGACGAATACGTGCTAAACGGTCGCAAGTGGTGGACTACCAATGCGGTTAACCCGCGCTGCAAAATTATGCTGGTGATGGGTAAATCCAACCCCGAGAACGAGCGTCACCGCCAACACTCCACTATTTTGGTGCCCCGCGACACCCCCGGGGTGAAGCTGGTGCGAGAACTGCGTGTATTCGACAATCTCCACTCACCAGGTGGTGAAGCGGAATTCCTTTTCGACAATGTACGTGTGCCGGTGAGCAATATGATCAAGGGTGAAGGCTGCGGTTTTGAAATTGCTCAGGGCCGTCTTGGTCCAGGTCGTTTCCAATATGCAATGGGTCTTGTAGGTTTGGCCCAGCGCTGTCTGGAGCTGATGTGTGCCCGCGCTGACGAGCGTGTAGCCTTTGGTGAGAAGTTGATCAAGAAAACCAGCGTGCAGCACGAGATTGCCCGCTGTCGCTGCGACATTGAGCAGGCCCGCTTGCTGACGTTGCAAGCTGCTCATGTGATGGATACGCAGGGTATGAAAGCCGCGATCCCTTACATCAGCATGGTTAAAATTGTCGCGCCTAACATGGCCCAGCAGGTGGCTGACCGCGCCATGCAGGTGTTCGGCGGTGCGGGTGTGTGTCAGGACACCTTGATCCCTGAGGTCTTCACTTTGGCTCGATTCTCTCGTATTGCCGATGGCCCCGATGAAGTGCACATGTCTCAGCTGGGCAAGCTGACCGCGCGCGAACTTAACGCATAGCTGATAGAGGCACAATAATGGAAACACGGGCCTGAGAATGTCACTGCCATCAAAAATTCGAGAGTTCTTCAGGGTAATCGGCGAGACAGCAAGTCTGCTTCCGGCCCTGAACTACCGTATGGCGGCAGACGATGAGAAGGTCTCGCTGGGTTCAATATTCGAAGACACCGTCTCGCGTTTCCAGGACAACACCATGCTGATCCTCGAGAACCGGCAGTGGACGGACAGCGAGGTAAACCGCTTCGCGTGGGTATTGATCAGCAACGGCATTACGCGGGGCGATGCCGTTGCCCTGTTCATGGAGAACCGCGCCGAATACGTGTTGGCAATGCTGGCCGTGGTCAAGCTCGGCGCCAGTTACCTGTGGTTTTCCGACAAGGGTCAGGCCGACAAACCGGCGTGGGCGATAGACGCCCGGGTCGAGATGGCGGGCGTTTCCAGCCATAACCTGAAAGTCACCAGTGAGTTCACAGCGGGTGAGACGGCGCTGTACATTTTTACCTCGGGAATGACCGGCTTGCCCAAGGCCGCAGCAGTGCTGCACCGCAAAATCCTGGCCGCAGGCTATGGCATAGGGCGGATTGGGTTCAGGATTAAGCCGGAAGACAGGCGCTCCCTGTGTCTTCCCATTTATCACATTACCGGTATGGGCGAACTGTGCCGCTACCTGTTGATGCAGCCTGAGTGTTCGCAGGAGAGAAATAATCCGCTGGAGAAGATGTTGGGAAATTGCCTGCGGCCAGATGTCTGGGATGAGTTCAAGACGTGGTTCGGCGTCTCCGGGATCTGCGAGATCTACGTTTCCAGCGAGGGTAATGTCAGTTTCCTTAATCTCTTGAACAAGGATAAGACAATTGGTGCTGCTGGTTCAAAAGTCGCACTGGTCAGCTACGACAACGAGAACGACGAGATCATGCGTGATGCCACTGGTCGCCGTATCGAGGTACCCGTTGGTGACTCAGGCCTGCTGCTTGGTGAAATTTCTGAGAAATATAAGTTTGACGGCTATACCGACACGTCCGCCACGGAAAAGAAGATCGTGCGCGACGTGCTGGGGAGGCGGACAGCTGGTTCAATACTGGCGACCTGGTGCGCCAGCTCGACATGGCAAATGTCTACGGCGTGGAGGTTCAAGGCGCTGAGGATGGGCGAGTATGGTCGCTTTCGCGCTCGAGCCCGGTACCGAACTCGACCTGGAGGCATTTGCCCAACTGGTAGATGCCGAGCTACCTGTTTATGCCCGTCCGGTATTTTTGCCTCTCCAGCGGCATATGGCCACCACTGGAACCTTCAAGCTGCTCAAGGGTGAGCTGCGGGAGCAGGCGTATCACCCAGATAAAGTGGGTGAAGACGAGATTTACGCGCGCAGGTCCCTCAGTGAACATTACGAGTTGCTTCGCGCGGATTTTTACCAGGAGGTTGTCGCTGGTGACAAGGGTTACTAGCGATCGTGCGCTTGCAGCCAGCAGTAACCAATCTGGAACATCAATATGGCTACTAGATTACCGGCAGGACTTAACTTGAAAGCCGACGAATATGGGCTGGTTGGCCGGCCCGAGTCGGGATATTCCCTGAAGGTGCGCTCGGCTCTGCGCTACAAGCATGCGCCGTATCAATGGATGGACCGGTTCAGCCACAACAGGCTCTACAAGGTCCACGCCAAGGTGCAACTCATTCCTCTGCTGTTCCTGCCCGATGGAACGTCCATGCAGGATTCCACGCCGATTCTCGAGCACCTGGAACAGGCTTTCCCTGAGCCCTCGCTGCACCCGGAAGATCCGGCACTACGCTTCCTGTCCGAACTGCTGGAGGAATACGGTGACGAGTGGGCCAACAAGCTGATGTTTCACTACCGCTGGGGCTATCCGCCCGACCAGCGGCATCGCTCGAAAACGCTTGCAGAGGGTTCCGTGGGCGGTTTGACACGGCCATTACTGGGTAAGTTGCTGTGGCCGATTGTTGCTCCCCTGATGGTCAAGCGAATGCTGCCGCGAATGGCGTTCGCCGGATCCAACGAGAACAATAAGCCGATATTGGTGGAATCGTTTGGCAACCTCGTGGATATGCTGGAATTGCATCTACAACCCCGTTCCTACCTGTTTGGCGAGCGCCCCTCATTCGGCGATTTCGGCTTGTGGGGGCAGATGCATCAGGCCTACATCGACCCCAGTTGTTGTGCCATTCTGCAAGAGCGCGGAACATCGGTGATCGCCTGGATAGAGCGCATGCTGGCTCCGGAACAACTGGGAGAGTTCGAGTCTCTCGGGTCACTGGAACCGACCCTGGCACCGATATTCGCGCGCGAGGTTGGGCCACGTTTCCTCGCCTGGGATGTGGCAAACGCAGCGGCCTGGAAAAACGGCGAGCCACAGACGGAGCTGTCTATCGAGGGGCGGCGTTATTACCAGAAAACGTTCAAGTATCCGGCCCATACCCTGGATATTCTTTTAGAAAAGTTTTCCAGGGCAAGTTCCGACGAAGCGTTATTGCAATTTCTCTCAAGCACACATTGCCTGCAATACCTACAGGTGGTAGAGGGTGATAACGCGACCTGAATACCCAAATACCAGTAACCAGGAGAATGACAATGGCGATAGGCTTGCTTGCAACAATAATTGAAGTAGGACGTTACCACTCCTGCGACTCGTCTGGGTTTGAGGAATAGAAGTATAATAGGGTTATCGTGATTAGATCTTGTTGTGGGTACGAGGCACAAGGCCTGAAAAGGCCGCGGGTAGCCGTTCGATCACGGTGACATCTTGTCGGCCTCAGTCATCGAATAATTCACATCTGTCCATTGCTGGATTGTCGAACGCACGGAGTCGAGCCAGACGTTTTCAGTGGCTTCCTTGCGGATTCGGCGCTGTGGATTCGCGTCCCGCGAAAAGAGGTAATGGCCCAGGGGGTGCTCGTAACGAGTAAGATTGACCCTCGGTTTTGGCACGAGGGCCGCCAATCGCGC
>TARA_B110000503_G_C7173653_1_pt1 | contig 48408 bp, 39 predicted proteins | sample TARA_B110000503 | Tara Oceans TARA_B110000503 (sample SAMEA4397472) | marine metagenome | biome: Polar Biome; feature: [SRF] surface water layer (ENVO:00010504); material: water (ENVO:00002006), including particulate matter (ENVO:01000060) such as... | depth 5 m | reverse complement strand
TTTTTTTGTGATGTGTGATATTAAAGACCCACTAAGCGGTCATATAGTTGTAGTACTACTAAACGATAAAAAATACTTGCATGTCCATTTGCAACCCGCCAAACAAATGATAACTTTGCGTTTTGAATTATTATACTTCTCAAGTTAGCAAACTGCTATTATCATGTCTAAAACCAAAATTGCTATAAACGGATTCGGTCGAATTGGTCGGTTGGTATTTCGTGTAGCCACTCAAAGTGAAAATATTGAAGTTGTAGGAATTAATGATCTCATCGATGTAGATTATATGGCCTATATGCTCAAGTATGATTCAACTCATGGCAACTTCAAAGGAGATGTTGCCGTGAAAGACGGTAAACTAATCGTCAATGGACGAGCCATTCGAGTCACTTCTGAAAGAAATCCTGCTGATTTGAAGTGGGGTGAAATTGAAGCAGAATATGTGGTAGAGTCCACAGGTCTCTTTTTAGACAAAGCATCAGCCCAGGGTCATATTCTAGCTGGAGCCAAAAAAGTAGTAATGTCCGCACCTTCAAAAGACGACACCCCTATGTTTGTGATGGGTGTAAACCATACCGACTACACGCCTGACATGCAATTTGTATCCAATGCGTCTTGTACCACCAATTGTTTGGCCCCTATTGCCAAAGTATTGCATGATAATTTTGGCATCAAGGAAGGCTTAATGACCACCGTGCATGCGGCTACTGCCACACAGAAAACAGTCGACGGGCCCTCTGCCAAAGACTGGAGAGGTGGACGTGGCGCATATCAAAACATTATCCCCTCTTCTACAGGAGCTGCAAAAGCAGTTGGGAAAGTAATCCCTGCCTTAAATGGTAAATTAACTGGAATGTCTTTTAGGGTGCCCACTGCCGATGTCTCTGCAGTCGATTTGACGGTTAATTTAGAGCGCGCTGCCACTTATGCGGAAATTTGCGCAGCGATGAAGGCGGCTTCTGAAGGGCCTATGAAAGGCATTTTGGGTTACACAGAAGATGCAGTGGTTTCCAATGACTTTTTAGGCGATCCAAGAACGTCTATTTTTGACGCTGGCGCCGGCATACAATTGACGCCAACTTTCGTCAAAATAGTGTCTTGGTATGACAACGAGTGGGGCTATTCTTCGAAAGTAGTGGCGCTTATTGAATACATGGCTAGTCGATAAGTATTAGAAAAACACATCAAAAAAGGCCGCTCCTATGGAAGCGGCCTTTTTTGATTCTTCATACAGAGTAGCTTATTCCTGATTTTGCACAAATGCAATATGCTCTTGAATTTCAGAAAGCATAAGGAACTCAATGTCTTCAATATCAAGCGGCACTTTGCAAACCTCGAGGTATTCTATATCTGTCACCGCAGCCTCCTCTCCTATCAACGCTTCTAGCATCAAAAAGGTACCCCCCATAAAAAGCTCTTCATTTGATTCCTCAAAATCCTCAAAGCATATCTGAACGCCTACTGAATCCGGAAATTCATCATTGAGCAATGGGATGACAATCGTATCATCAGGATCAAACTCACGTCCTTCATAGGTTATCTTAAATCCTATAGGTTGGGCTTGCTTAAAGGCGATAATCTTCCAGTCTTCAAATTCTGGCGCCGCATCCACCAATGTTTTGACCTGAGGAAAATAATCGGGATCTCCCGCAGCGCTGATGATTAATTCTCCACGGTGGTCCTCCGAATCTCCCTCGATTTCAAAATAAAGTTGGGCACAGAATTTTTCTAGCTCTTGTTGCATCGTGTCAATAGCGGCGTCTCGCTGCGAATCTGCGATCTCCCCTAGGGTTAGGTAAGTCGATTGGTTCTGACCAAACCATTTCCAGAAATCTTCGGGCTTATACATTAGGCAATATTGGTATAAACAGCTTGAACATCATCATCCTCTTCTATTTTATCAAGTAATTTTTCAATTTCCACCAGTTGTTCTTCTGAATATTCGACAGGAGTCGTAGGAATTCTTTGCAAGGAAGCCTTTTTAATGGCGACACCTAAGTCTTCCAATCCCTTGGATAGCGTACCAAAATGAACATAATCACCGTAAACGTACACATCCCCTTCATTTTCATCAATTTCATCTAAGCCGGCATCTATGAGCTCTAGCTCAAGCATTTCCAAATCAGTGGCCTCCGATTGATCAAATTCAAAGACTGCCTTACGAGAAAACATAAATTCCAGTGAGCCTGTAGGCACCATACCCCCCCCCAATTTACTGAAATAAGACTTGATATTGGCGACAGTTCTGTTGTTATTATCTGTAGCACATTCTACAAAGACCAATACACCATGAGGTCCTTTACCCTCGAAAGTAACTTCGTCGATGGCCTCGGCATCCTTACCTACTGCCCGCTTGATGGCGTTGTCAATATTATCCTTAGGCATGTTTTCCGCTTTGGCATTTTGAATGGCCGCACGGAGCTTGCCATTCATCTCCGGATCTGCGCCTCCATCTCTAGCAGCCATTTGTATGGCCTTGGCTAGTTTCGGAAACACTTTGGACATTTTGTCCCATCGTTTTTCCTTTGCCGCCCTTCTATATTCAAATGCTCTTCCCATTGCTCATGATTTTGTACAAAAGTAAAATAAACTCTTATTTTATATCAAACCTTGGGTTTGAATCTAAAATTTAAAATCACCCCCACCAAGACAAAAGCCATTCCCAGATAAGTGATTAGATTGAAATATTCATCAAAAAGAATGAATCCAAACAGAATAGCATAAATAATACCTAAGAAATCAAAACTGGCCACCTGCGCTACTTTGGCAAACTGATAAGATTTGGTCATGAAATACTGCGCCATTTGGGTACTCACCCCCACCATTCCCAAATAGAACCAATCCCAACCACTGGGCACTTCCCAAACAAAAAAGGACCAAATAGCCGATATGGGCAATACCATTAGTGGGAAATAAAAGATGATAACTAATGGGTGCTCAGTGGTACTTAATTTGCGCACAAGATTATAGGCGATGGCACTTAGAACTGATGATGCCAACCCTGCGCCAAGATGAATTAGGGAAATACGACCATCAAATCCTTGGATGATCAACACCCCCATAAAACTCACGAGAAAAAATACAATCTGGATCGGCCGTACCTTTTCTTTGACCAAATAGATACCCAATAAGGTTGTAAAGATCGGCGTTAGGTAAGTCATGGTAGAAGCGGCGGCCAACGGGATTTGTTGAAGCAAATAATAATTGAGGATCAAAGCCATTGCTCCCACAATTCCACGGACAACAAGCAATCTTTTCCGGTTACCGAAAATAGGAATTTTCTTTGGCCACAAATACCCCAAAGTCAAAAACAACGAGATCAAGGCTCGAAAAAAAACAATCTCAATGGCTGGTATGTGTGGTATGTACTTTACAAAAACCTTCATCCCTGTGAAGGTTAAAGTAGCCAGTAACATGTATTGCGTACCTTTTGGGATGTTCATACCATTATTTTATATGCATTTTACAACATAAATTATTCAATTTGCATTTCTTCGGGTACTATCTTTAAAGCCATGAAAATACACTTACTCCTTATCTGCTACTTGCTCTTGCTCCGTCAAACCTGGGCGCAATCGGAAAAAGGGTTGCTCATAGATGCCGATGATCAAAAACCCATCGTCGGAGCCTATATATTTGGTTTAGATACCCTACTAAGCGATTCAAATGGGCAGTTCACCTACACGATTGGACATCTGCTACGCATACAAAGTTTGGGATACTTAGATCAGACCATACAACCCAAATCACCCGATTTGGTGATTAAATTGGTTATAGATCCCATCCTCATGTCTGCGATCACGGTAAACTCAATGGGAATACCTCAAAGCTTTCAATCCTACCCTGGATCTATCTCTATGATATCCAAAGAACGGATCGAAAATACGGACCCCACGCTGATTACAGGAGTGCTCAATGAAATCCCAGGCATCTACATGCAATCTGGATCCCTAAATACCAATAAAATAATCATTCGCGGGATTGGTGCCCGTTCCGCTTTTGCAACTAACAAAATAAGGGCCTATTATCAAGATATTCCACTTACCAATGGCAATGGAGAAACGACCCTAGAAGACATCGATTTAAATGCCATAGGCAGGGTTGAAATCATCAAAGGACCGAACTCCAGTATCTATGGAAGTGGTCTTGGCGGTACCATTAATATTTCCCCAAAAAACACACTCCTTGGGACTCATTATCTAGAAAATCGACTAACCACTGGTAGTTTTGGCCTGCTTAAAAGTGGCATCACCTATGGTCTTCACCAAGATCGTTTCAAAAGCCTAATAACTTTTAATCGGCAGACAAGTGATGGTTATCGGGACAACAACACCTTTAGTAGAAATTCCTTATTGACTACCCAATCTTTCTATCAGTCAAAAAATACCTTCAGTCTACTGACCTATTTTGTCAAACAAAATGCTGGCATCCCTAGTTCACTGAATGAATATGACTATCTCCAAACACCTACAAGTGCCGCCTACACTTGGGCGCAATCACAGGGCTATGAAGATTATGACAAACTCTTAATAGGCGCTTCCTGGATTCATACCTATAATCCCCTATTGATACAACATACAAGCCTTTACACATCGATTTATGATGGCTTTGAGGCCCGTCCCTTCAATATCCTTGAAGACAAGGTCTGGGGGTTCGGATTCCGGTCTAGATGGGTGAAAACTTTTGATCACGTGTCCCATATTTTGATGGCAGGAATAGAAACCTATCGCGACGCCTACGATTGGCAAACCTTTGCCAATTTGTATCAAAACACACCCGGACAAGGAAGCATACAAGGCAATTTGGTCTCAGACAATGAAGAAATCAGACGTTATTACAACCTTTTCATAGAAGCCAACCTCAAGCCTAGACCTGAGGCGAGTCTAGATATTGGTTTGAACTTGAATCAGACCCATTACAGCTACATAGATACCTATGAGTTGGATAGTATCGATAATAGTGGCGGCCATGGCTTCAATCCCATCATCTCCCCGAGGATCGGGTTTTCCTATGCTTTTGATCCCCACACAACTAGTTTCGCAGTCATTAGTCACGGGTTCTCCCCGCCTAGCGTTGAAGAAACCTTGACACCTGATGGGAATATAAATCCTGAGATTCAACCCGAAACTGGTTGGAACTTTGAATGGGGGCTGAAAGGGACGGTATTAAAAAATCGCCTGCGATACACCACGTCGCTCTACCAAATGAATATTCAAAATTTACTGGTCGCCAAAAGAACCGCACTAGACCAATACATCGGACTCAATGCTGGCAGCACCGTTCATAGAGGTATAGAATTGAGCCTCAACCATCAACTCATATCTAGCGATTATTGGGACGCTTTGGCTGTTTTTAATTACAACCATGCTGCCTATAAATTCAAAGAATTCCTAGACGCAGATATGGATCATTCAGGTAATCAATTAACAGGTGTACCCACCAATCAAATTAGCTTTTCTTTCATTGGTAATTTTAAAAAATGGATATATACTGAATTGATGTATCAATATGTGGACAAAATGCCTCTGAAAGACGATAACTCCCTGTATTCTGACGGCTATCAAGTGGTCAATTTTCAAGTAGGGCTTAACAGCACCATCGGGCATCATATGAATTTCTATATCTCCTATCGGGTCAACAACGTATTGGATGCTCATTATGCGGCAATGCATCAAATCAATGCCAGTGGATTCGGTGGCACTGCTCCAAGATTCTACTATCCAGGATTACCGAGGAATCAATTGATCAGCTTAAAAATAAAATTTGAACTTTAATTGATCTTGCCATCTCTGATCAGCAACTTTCTGTCCGCCATATTGGCCAAGACCTCATTATGGGTGACAATGACAAAAGTATGGCCTAAATCGTCGCGCAATTCAAAAAACAACTCATGAAGCTGCTGCGCATTTTCTGAATCTAAGTTACCCGAAGGCTCATCTGCAAAAATGATATCAGGCTTGTTGATCAAAGCTCTAGCGACGGCTACGCGATGCTGCTCGCCTCCAGACAGCTCGGAGGGTTTGTGCAATGCCCTGTCTTTTAAGCCCATTCTATCCAATAATTCTATTCCAAGTCTTTTGACGTTAGCGGCATCCCGATTGCCAATAAAACCCGGAATACATACATTTTCTAATGCGGTGAATTCGGGTAAAAGATTGTGAAACTGAAAAACCAATCCAATGTGGTCATTTCGGAATTTGGCTAGTCGATTAGAGGACAACGAAGAAATAGGAACTCCTTTTAATTTGATTTCCCCTTGATCTGGGCTATCTAAGGTTGCTAAAATATGTAGCAGCGTACTTTTACCCGCTCCAGAGGCTCCGACAATGGATACTATTTCCCTATCTGCAATACTCAAATCAATTCCTTTAAGCACCTCCAGGCTTCTATATGTCTTGAAAATACCACTTGCATCTAGCATAATTACAAATATAGAGTGCCAATTGTTTTGATCGACTTGATTAAACCCAAACTATCAATTAGATTCGCAAAAAAAAAGATTTTGGAAACTTGTCTTTGCACTTCTGAAATAAATTCAATTCAATGAATATCCACGAATACCAAGCTAAAGAAATTCTCGCAACCTATGGAGTAACCATCCAAAGAGGAAAAGTTGCAAGCAGCGAAGCAGAGGCCATCGATGCCGCAAAAACACTCAATGCCGAAACTGGCACCAGTTGGTTTGTTATCAAAGCACAGATTCATGCCGGAGGAAGAGGCAAAGGCAAGATCAATGAAACAGGGTCCAATGGCGTAGTAATCGCCAAAGGCTTAGAAGAGGTGGGTCCAAAAGCTAGAAATATCTTGGCAGGCACCTTGGTGACCCATCAAACAGGCCCTGAGGGCAAAAAGGTAAATAAGGTATTAATTGCTGAAGACGTTTACTACCCAGGTGCTTCGGAGCCCAAAGAATACTATTTGTCCATATTACTAGACCGCACCACTGGACAAAATGTGATAATGGCTTCGACAGAAGGCGGAATGGACATCGAAATCGTCGCGGAAAACAATCCAGAAAAAATAATTAAGGAATATATTAACCCAAATGTAGGCCTTAGGAGTTTTCAAGCTCAAAAAGTAGCGTTTGCCCTTGGCCTCTCAGGTGTGGCGTTAAAAGGCATGGTAAAATTTATTCATTCTCTCTATGCTGCCTTTGAAGGGACTGATTCGGCAATGTTTGAAATCAATCCAGTGCTCAAAACCTCAGACGATCGAATATTGGCAGTAGACGCCAAAGTCACTATTGATGATAATGCACTCTTCAGACAAAAAGATATTGAAAGTTTAAGGGATTTGTCAGAAGAAGATCCGCTTGAGGTCGAAGCCGCTGAGAATGGATTGAATTATGTCAAACTAGATGGTAATGTGGGGTGCATGGTCAATGGTGCTGGGCTCGCTATGGCTACTATGGATATGATCAAATTAGCGGGAGGTGAGCCTGCCAATTTCTTGGATGTTGGGGGTGGGGCAAATGCGCAAACGGTTGAAGCAGGGTTTCGCATTATCTTAAAAGATCCTAATGTAAAAGCTATACTCATCAATATCTTTGGCGGTATCGTTCGATGCGACCGAGTAGCTAATGGTGTGGTAGAGGCCTATAAAAAAATCGGTAGCATTTCGGTACCAATTATTGTTCGCTTGCAAGGCACAAATGCCGAGGAAGGTGTTAAAATTATTGAATCTTCAGGCTTAAAAGTCACCTCAGCTATTTTATTAAAAGACGCTGCTGAAAGAGTAAAAGACGTTTTGGCTTAGTCGCTCGTTGTTTTTTGAAAACGTACCACTTTATTATGGACTGGGATTCAAAATCACTACAAAAAGGGCTGAATTTTTATAAAAAAAATAATTAACTAAAAAATAGTTTATTACACAAGGATTTTTAGTTTTTTTTGTCTTATCTTGAATCTGAAAGCTTTGTTGGGATTCTTGGAAGCAAGATACGCAAAAAAAAACAGTAGTTTTCTTCATAAATTGGTTAAAGTATTGGACTATCTACGGATAGTCCAATCTTGTTTAAAAGCAATTTTAATAAATTTCCTACTTATAAAAAATACGAATGAAGCTTAATTTGATGATGTCAATTGCACTCTTTGCGATAATAAATACGGGTCTTTGTCAAACCACTAAATTGACAGACAAAGCACAGCAACAAGCCGCTCAGGTGCTCCCTAAAGTGATAAATTGGCGACACGATATTCATCAGCATCCTGAGCTTTCCAACCGGGAATTTGAAACCTCCGCCAAAATAGCCCAGCATCTTAGAGATTTGGGAATGGAAGTACAAACCGGGGTCGCAAATACGGGTGTGGTAGGTATCTTAAAAGGAGCCAAGCCAGGACCCGTTATTGCCTTAAGAGCGGACATGGATGCCCTCCCGGTAACCGAACGTGTAAACTTAGAATGGGCTTCAAAGGTCAATACCATTTACAACAATCAACCTACTGGCGTCATGCATGCGTGTGGCCATGACACACATGTCGCAATATTGATGGGTACGGCCGAGGTACTTAGTCGCATGCAAAAAGACTTAAAGGGAACTATCAAGTTTATTTTCCAACCAGCAGAAGAAGGTGCTCCGACAGGTGAAGAAGGCGGTGCAAAACTGATGATAAAAGAAGGCGTGATGAAAAATCCAGACGTCGATGTCATCTTTGGCTTACACATTTCCTCCACGACTCCTGTTGGAACTATCACCTACAAGCCTGGTGGGATTTTGGCCGCTGCTGACGGTTTTGTGATAACAGTCCATGGCAAACAATCCCATGGATCGGAACCTTGGAAATCTATTGATCCAATTGTGACCGCTGCTCAAATTATAAACGGCATTCAAACCATCATCAGTCGCCAAGCAGAACTCACCAAGGAAGGTGCGGTAATCTCTGTAGGCATGATCCATTCAGGCATACGAAATAATATTATCCCAGAAAGCGCCGAACTAGTCGGCACCATTCGTACGCTTGACGTAGCTATGCAAGACAAAATTCATAGCGACTTAATCCGAACTGCAACCAAAATAGGAGAAAGTATGGGCGCCACGGTAGATGTCGAAATAGAACGCGAAGTACCTGTGACTTTTAACGATCCGATCCTAACGACCAAAGCAGCAAATTGGTTAAATATTGCTGTTGGCGCTGAGCACGTAAAGCTTCAAAAAGCCTGGACCGGTGCAGAAGACTTCTCTTTTTTCGCTAATGAAGTTCCTGGTTTTTTCTTTTTGATAGGTGGTTGTCCCGAAGGATCCGATCCTGCCACTGCCTTCCCACACCACACCCCTGATTTTTATGTGGACGATACTGGTATGCTCACAGGATTGAATGGAATGCTAGCGCTTACTTTGGGCTATATGTTTGATCATTAAGGGCTAACAAATAATGTGTCGGCAATCTCATGATACCGATTATCAAAATTAAAGTCAACTTTTCTCTTGTTGGTGTTAAAAAAATCTAACTTAGAGACTTGAGTCTTATATCAAACAATAATTAGTGTTAATAAACTAAAAACCAAGCACATGAAGAAGAAAATATTGTTGGCAATAGGGGCTATTATCATAGTAATCCAATTCTTCCAAATTGACAAGACAAGGCCAGAGGTGGAATCATCAAAAGACTTTATCACAATGGAGCTACCCCCTCAGAAAATTCAAGATCTGTTACACGTAGCCTGCTATGACTGCCATTCCTACGAAACAAAATATCCTTGGTATACCAACATCGCCCCTTTTTCTTGGTGGATTAAGCATCACATCAATGATGGGCGTAATCACCTTAATTTTGCTATCTGGGGTGATTATGAACTCAAAAAAGCCAACCACAAGTTAGAGGAATGCTATGAGATGCTAGAATCCGCTGAAATGCCAATGGATTCCTATACTTGGCTGCATCCAGAAGCCCTCTTAACACCAGCAGAAAGAACAGATTTGATTGCTTATTTCAAAGAAAAAGCTGGTAAATAAGAGACTTTATTATTTAACCACTTAATGCCAAAACTGACTTGGAATGTCTTACTAAACTAAGCCCTTTTGATTCAGTTAATCTGAGAGATGACACTGAACCCAATGTGTATATTGCCTGTTTCTTTGTCAACGTAGAGCATACGGTCAGCAACGGTGCCATTGCATGTGGTCATCGAGCAAAATAATGAACCCCCCGCTAGTCTGACCTGACCTCCCTTATTTGGTTCGGTGATGTCCCAAACATTGCCTAAAATATTGACTTTATCGACAGCCGAAATTGGATATAAATTTTCTGACACGATAGTGCGTTCATCAGTGCGGACCAAATCCCAATACTCATCATAGGTAGGCAGTCGGACATTGGCCCATTGACAATAGGCGAGCGCATCATTGAAACTAACCTGGGTAACGGGCAAATCAGGATCATTAGCCGCGGCCAGTCCATTGGGCTTTCTCCAATGGGCTCCCTTCCTAGTGATAAAATCATAAACATCTAATTGTACGATAGACCAGCCATATCTTTCTGCATCCGTCACATATCCTGTTTGCGCGACGAACTTCTCGAAATCCGCAACCGATACTGGCCGCAGGCCAAGTCGGGATTGTTCACAGCTTGTGATAATAACCTGAACAATAAAAAGCAAACAAAGCCTCCAACAAAAATTGGCGACAACTTCCATTCTGTACATAGCCATGTAAACTTCGTTAAATTAACATTAATGATCAAACAAGGTCAAAGGGTGTGGACAAGGATGATATGCCGTGAGCAAAAATAATTCCTGAAACCAATCTAATCAAGATCAATACGGGCCAATGATAAAATAACCACAGAGGTATTCATTCTACCTTTCATCCCAAAACCAGAAAAATATTTTAAATATTATCTATTTTGTAGATTGTTCTACCTACTTAAAATTATGAAAAAGACAACACCGGTAATATTAGCGCTTTTCCTGATACATTCCTTTTTTATCTCGTCAATATGGGCGCAAAATAGAAAATCAGAAATTACCGCTTATCAAGCTACTGAACAGGGGGAACTTGGCGGAATGGAATGGCGAATAGTAGGCCCCTTCCGAGGAGGTCGATCTGCGACGGTTACGGGAGTGATAGGCAATAGAAATCTTTATTATATGGGTACGGCAGGTGGTGGTACCTGGAAAACCCAGGATGGTGGTCAAACGTGGGAAAATATTTCGGATGGATTTTATGGTGGATCCATTGGTGCCGTGGCGGTCAGTGAATCGGATCCAAATGTACTCTATGTAGGCGAAGGTGAACAAACGGTCCGAGGGAATGTTTCTTCTGGTAAAGGTCTTTGGAAAAGCACTGATGCGGGAAAAAATTGGACTTCTATTGGACTCGCTGAGAGTGAACACATTGCAAGAATCAGAATTCACCCGACCAATCCAGACTTGGTTTATGTAGCGGCCATGGGTAATCTTTGGATGCCAAATACCCAAAGGGGCGTCTTCAGATCAAAAGACGGTGGCAAAACTTGGGAGAAAATACTTTACGAATCGGACAAGGCAGGTGCTGTAGACCTGATTTTAGATCCTAATAATCCCAGAATAATCTATGCCAGCACTTGGGAAATCACGCGAAATGGATACAGAATGGACAGCGGCGGGCCTGGTAGTAAACTTTGGAGAAGCTTCGATTCTGGGGATCATTGGGAAGAAATCACCGGTAAGGAAGGACTTCCCAAAGGCATTTGGGGTATCTCAGGCATTGCCATTTCTCCAGTGAATTCCAATCGCATTTGGGTCATTATAGAAAATGAAAAAGGGGGAGTTTATCGATCGGATGATGGCGGTGAAAAATGGACCTATATCAGTTCCAAAAATGACTTAAGACAACGCGCCTGGTACTACTCACGTATTTATGCGGATTCGCAAAATGAAGATCGTCTGTATGTCATGAATACCAGCTACCATCGCTCCAATGACGGCGGTAAAACTTGGGAAAGTTTCAATGCGCCTCATGGTGATCATCATGATTTTTGGATTGACCCTCAAGACAATAAGCGCATGATCATCGCCGACGACGGTGGTGGACAAGTATCTGTTGACGGCGGTATCAACTGGACGACCTACCACAATCAACCGACTGCTCAATTTTATAGAGTGACAACAGACAATAGTTTTCCTTTTAAAATTCTCGGTGCACAACAAGATAATTCGACCGTTCGTATTGCACACCGAAGCAGCAGTAATGCCATAACCGAACGAGACTGGGAGCCTACTGCTGGAGGAGAAAGTGCTCATTTGGCGCCGGATCCTGAGAACCCAAATATCGTCTATGGTGGAACCTACAAAGGATACATGAGTCGAGAAGACCACTTCACAGGACAAACGCGCTCTACCAATGTCTGGCCCTTCAATCCCGCAGGCTCTGGTGTTGAGGTGATGAAATACAGATTTAATTGGAATTATCCGCTAATGTTCAGTCCAAATGACCCCAAGAAACTATATGCCGGATCCAATTACTTGCATGTCACCGTCAATGAAGGTCAGTCATGGAGAGTAATCAGTCCAGACCTTACCCGAAATGAGCCCGAAACCTTGGCCTCTTCTGGGGGGCCGATCACCCAAGACAACACCGGAGTAGAGTTTTATGGGAATATTTTTGCCCTCGCCGAAAGTAAGCAAGAGCCTGGCGTGATCTACACAGGCAGTGATGATGGCTTGATTTATGTAACCCGGGATGGTGGCGCGAAATGGACCAATATTACCCCTCCTATGTCTCCGAAATACAACATGATCAACTGTATCGACGTGGACCCACACAATGCCGGTGGTGTTTATGTAGCCGCCACCTCTTACAAATTTGGCGATTACACTCCTTATCTTTACAAATCAAAAGATTATGGTAAGACTTGGACCGTCATTACAGAAGGAATTGAAAGTAGGGATTACACTAGGGCCATAAGGGCTGATTTGATTAGACCCGGTCTTTTATATGCTGGTACAGAATGGGGACTTTACGTTTCCTACGATGATGGAAATCATTGGGAATCTTTTCGTATGAATTTACCGATTGTAGCGATCCGTGATTTGCATGTACGTGAAGAATATTTGATAGCCGCCACACATGGACGAGGATTCTGGATGATTGATGATCTTGGTCCGGTTCGACAAATAAATAAGGAAATTATTTCTAAATCCAATCATTTATATGCGCCAAAACCTGCTTATCGAATGGCCCAAGAAGGTCGTGGAAACGCTGATCTCAAAAGAGAAGGAGAAAATCATCCAAATGGGGTCTTGTTTAATTTCTTTGTAGCAGACGAAGAAAACGACATCAAACTTGAAATATTGGCATTGGACGGGGCGCTTATTCGATCATTTTCGAATAAATCAGAGGCGAGAGATCGTCAACTAAAAGTAAAATCGGGTGGTAACCGATTTGTATGGGACCTTCGATATCCTGGTTTTGTGACCTTCCCCGGAATGGTCCTTTATTCCTCTCCAAATCGAGGTCCAAAAGCCGTTCCAGGTACTTATCGCGTGCGACTGATAGTTGGCAATGAAACCATTGAACAACGTTTTGAAATTATTGGGGATCCGAGAATGCCCAACACACTACAAGATTATCAATCACAATTTGACTTTTTAATTCAAGTAAGAGACAAAGTAAGCGAGGCCCACACCGCAATGCTTGACATTGCAAAAATCAAAAAAGATGTGGATTTCATTATGTCCAAAGTCTCGGATGAGTCCTTAAAACTTGAAATGACTGCCTTCATAAAAGAATTAACCAAAATTGAAGGTACGATTCATCAAACTAAAAATAAAAGCAATCAAGATGCTATTAACTATGGCATTAAGGTTAATAATCGATTGGCCTTCTTGATGGCAGATCAGCAGCGAGGCGATTACCCACCTACTGATCAGGCTTATGCTGTCTTTAAAGAAATGTCAGATGAACTTGATGCCATCCTAGTTGAATTAAAAATACTTTATGAAAAGGTCAACGGTAATTCTAATATGTCCCTCGATCAAATTGAGGTAATTACCTTACCCAAATTCTAACTAGCTTAAAACCATAAAAAGGGCATCAAACTTATTTTGATGCCCTTTTTATACCTAGATGATTTTTATCCAATCAGCATCCCGACCAATCACGGCCTTATTTCCTTTTTTAATAATCGGCCGTTCTATCAGAATAGGATAGTCGATCATTGCTTGAATCCAGTCTACAGCATCCTTATCCAACTGCTTAAAATGCGCAATAAATATGCGCTCCCCTTTCCGGATCAACTTAAAGGGATGCATATTTAAGTGCGCAAGAAGCTCCGTTAATTGCCTTCGATCAAGGGGCGTTTTGAGGTACTCAACGATTTGGATATCAAGTCCCAAATCCTGTAAGACCTTAAGTGCCGCACGGCTTTTTCCACATCTGGGATTGTGATAAATAGTGATCATTGAAAAGGTAAAGTCTATAGCTAATTATTGAATGACCTCAATGATCAAGTTGTGATTGGTATAAATACAGATATCTGCTGCTATGGTCAAACTTTCTCTTACCATTTCCTCGGCTGTCAAATGGCTTGCGTGCTTTTTCAATGCCAGCGCAGCTGACTTTGCATATTGACTACCACTTCCAATAGATGCAACATCCTCTTCTGGATCCAATACATCTCCAGTACCTGAAATAATCAGCATCTCATTTTTATCGGCTACGATCATCATAGCTTCTAGCTGTCGTAAATATTTATCCCGGCGCCAATCTTTTGCCAATTCAACTGCCGCGCGTTTTAAATTACCCGAATGCGCACTAAGCTTTTCATCAAACCGATCCAATAACGTAAAAGCATCGGCGGTTGATCCTGCAAAACCCGTGACTATTTTACCTTCGGATAGATTTCTTATTTTTTTAACATGGCTCTTAGCCACGGTTGCGCCCATGGTCACCTGACCATCTGCGCCAATGGCCATCTGGCCTTTGTGATACACCGCCAAAACTGTCGTTGATCTTATCTTTATCTTACCCATTTTTTTATATCAAATAAAAAATCCCGTCACAAACCAACGGGATTTTAATTAATTCCTTCGGAAGGTTAAATCAATATTCTAACTGGGTCTTCCAACAACCCTTTCAAAGTTTTCAAAAACGCCGCACCAACCGCACCATCCACGGCCCTATGATCACATGAAAGCGTTACTTTCATGACGCTTCCAGGCTTCATTTCACCGTTTTTGACTACCACGGTCTCCTTGATGCCGCCAATGGCCAAGATGCAAGCTTCTGGTGGATTGATAATGGCCGTAAATTCATCTATTCCAAACATACCCAAATTTGAAATGGTGAACGTATTTCCTGTGAACTCATCAGGGGATAATTTTTTGGCGACCGCTCGTTGGGCCAGATCTTTAACTTCCGCCGAGATATAGGAAAGCGATTTGTTATCCGCAAATTTGACAACCGGAACCACTAGCCCATCCGGTATGGCAACTGCTACACCAATATGGATGTGTTGATGACGTACCATTTTATCACCCAACCAACTTACGTTGACATTTGGATTTTGACGAATAGCAGCGGCAACTGCTTTTACAACCATGTCGTTGAAAGAAATTTTAACCGACGCAACCTCATTCATACTGATCCGCGCCTCAATGGCTTTGTCCATATTTATCTCCATGGTGAGATAAAAATGAGGCGCACTGAATTTACTGGCGGCCAATCTTGATGCGATTACCTTACGCATTTGAGACAATGGGATTTCCTCGGTTGATTCTACTCCCACCATTGGGGACAACGTGCTAACGGATATAGGCTTAGCCGGGGAAACTGCTGCTTTAGGTGACGGTACAAATTCTTGGACGTCCTTTTTTATAATCCTACCACCCTCACCACTACCCGAAACTACCTTAAGATCGATTCCTTTCTCTTGTGCGATCTTTTTGGCCAAGGGAGAGGCTAATATTCTATCATTTGAAATTGGCAATGAAGTTTGCTCAAGTGCGTTTGCTATCACCGTCGGCGCTATCGGGGTTTGCACTTCAGAAATCACTACTGCAATTTCTTGCTCATTGTTCTCGGCCGCTAGCAAGGCCTTATAATCTGCTCCAACTTCTCCGATAATAGCAATTACACCATCAACAGCTACTGCATTACCCTCCTCAACAGCGGCATATAACAGCTGCCCATCATCGTAAGATTCAAGCTCCATGGTCGCCTTATCTGTTTCAACTTCAGCCAAAATATCTCCTGAAACGACCATATCACCGACCTTTTTGAGCCATTTGGCGATCACGCCTTCAATCATAGTGTCGCTCATCTTAGGCATCCTTAAAATAGTCGCTTTTATACCTGAGACATCCTTTTTCGGTGATGAGTCCTCCTTGTTTTTTTCCACAGCCTCTGTAATCGGTTCCGCTAAATTGGATTGAGTACTCGATGAAGACGATGAATTAATAAGCGCCTGGAAATCCTCTCCTTTTTTTCCGATAATCGCAATAATCGCATCAACGGGAACAGTTGATTTTTCAGGCACGCCGATGTATAACAAAATCCCATCTTCATAAGACTCCAATTCCATCGTTGCTTTATCTGTCTCAACTTCGGCAAGAACATCCCCTGAACTCACCTTATCACCCACTTTTTTCAACCAACTAGCAATAACCCCCTCTGTCATGGTATCGCTCATCTTGGGCATTTTTATTACTTCTGCCATTTCTCTTAGATCAATTCTATAATTTTAGCCTTTCAAAGTTAACTTAAGTGGCATTTTAATCAATGCAGCCATGCAATTATTTAAATTCTTTAATTGAATTCAATTGAAAAACTGATCTAAAAGGAAATGATGCCTCAAAATTTTAAAAGCTACCAACCACCAAAATTACTCTTTACGGGTCATTTGCAAACTATTTACCCTGCGCTACTTAGACAAGTTAAGCTAATTAAACCTTATCTTAATGAAAGAATTGCGACATCAGATGCAGATTTTTTGGACTTGTTTTGGTTAAAACAAAAAAGTAATCAATTGGTCATTATTTCTCATGGGCTTGAGGGGGATGCCAACAGAGCTTATATCAAAGGAATGGCCAATGTTCATTATCATCATGGCTTTGATGTCTTGGCATGGAATTACCGAGGATGCTCCCCGCAACTAAACATCACAAAAAGCATGTATCACAGTGGTGCTACAGCAGATTTGATGTGTGTAGTAAGTCATGCTTCGACGCATTATGATCAAATCTATTTGGTAGGCTTCAGTCTAGGGGCCAATCTGACGTTAAAATTTTTAGGGGAGTCTGGCGTCCCGAATCAAGTAAAAAAGGCCTGCGTCTTTGCTGCCCCACTTGATCTCAAATCCGCTTCTGTCAACTTATCAATAACAAAAAATTATCTCTATGAGTTGCGCTTCATCAATTCACTTAAAAAGAAAGCAACTGCCAAGCATACACAATTTCCAGGATTATTTGACTTAAAAAAATTACAAAAAATTCGAACCATCTACGAATTTGATGACCTCGTGACAGCCCCTATTCATGGATTTAAAGATGCCGAAGAGTATTACACCAAATGTAGCTCGAAACATTTCCTCAATCGCATTCAAATCCCCACCATCATCCTCAACGCACTCAATGATCCTTTCCTAACACCAGAAATTTTGAATACACATCTTGCCGATCAATCCAAAGAAGTTAATTACCAGATCACCAAAGCGGGCGGTCACTGTGGTTATCCAAGTTTCAACAAGCCTTTTTACTGGACAGAGCATTTTGCAGTTGATTTTTTTAAAAGTTGATATAACTTACACGTGCAAATTATGATTGACAGATATACCCTTTCAAAAGATCAAAAATTCTTAGAAAAACAGTTTAATGCCCTTTTTGAAACTCCCTTTGTGCCGAGATACAACGTAGCACCAACCCAATCAATGCCGGTTTTGACGCAGTCTCAAAATTATGTTTTTCAAAACTTCCAGTGGGGCCTGATTTCAAACTGGGCTAATAACAAAACCCTCAGCCCTAAGCTGTTTAACCTAAAGGCCAACGAGGCCATGGAAAGACCGACTTATAGAAAAAATATGATTACGCATAGATGTCTGATTCCCGCTGATGGTTTTTTTGTTTGGAAACCGTTGTCAAAAAAGAAAGTGATCCCCTATTATATATACGCCAAAGATCAAAGTCCCTTTATGATCGCCGGGCTCTGGGAAGAAAAAGATGATTTTAATGAAAAATCAACTAATACCTTCATCATGATTACAAGTAAATCAACCCGTGTAGTAGCTCCTTATCAAGAAAATATGCCTTTTATATTAGATACTGAGACTGCCAAAAAATGGATAAATACGGTAGCGCCAGTCTCCGAATTAAATGACATCCTCCAAAAGGGATCTAAAATAGCCTTAAACGCTCATCCGGTAAGCCCTTTAATAGCCCAATTGAATCAAGATTCTTCGAACCTCATCGCGATAAGCCAACCATCCGACCAATATGGTAATTATACCTTGTTTAATTAATGAGCTAGCACTCATCTAGAGGTAAAAGAAATTATACCGTTAATTACAATCTCATCTTTTTAAGAAAAAATAAACAAAGGACATTTGATGCCTTTCATTATATTTGATATATAAAACATCTTTTTAAGCTCATGTATCAATCAAAAATAGTAGGTATCGGACATTTTGTACCAGAAAATGTCGTAACCAACAAAGACATTGAATCATTAATGGACACTTCAGACGAATGGATACAAGAGCGTACCGGGATAAAAGAAAGGCGTTGGGTAGTGCCTGGAGATGGCAACACCACCTCTTCTATGGGAACCAAGGCCGCAAGAAAAGCAATTTCACAAGCAAATCTATTGCCTAGCGACATAGATTTTATCATTTTCGCAACACTAAGTCCAGATTACTATTTTCCGGGACCCGGGGTAATGGTGCAAAAAGAATTGGGCATTACAGAAGTAGGAGCATTGGACGTCAGAAATCAATGTTCAGGTTTTATTTATTCCCTTTCTGTAGCGGATCAATTCATCAAGACCGGAATGTACAAAAATATTTTAGTTATAGGTTCCGAATTACATTCTGGTGGACTTGAAAAATCAAGTAGAGGTAGAGGAGTTTCTGTAATTTTTGGAGATGGGGCAGGTGCCGTTGTCGTGCAACGATCGGAAAACAATACACATGGTATTTTATCAACGCATCTACATTCAGAAGGGTTACATGCAGAAGAACTTGCCTTAATTGGACCCAGTACCGGTCGATGGGTACCTGAAATCATCGAGGTCAATGACCCTAATGACACTAGTTATTACCCACATATGAATGGCAATTTCGTATTTAAACATGCAGTAGTCAGATTTTCAGAAGTTATCATGGAGGCCTTAAATGCCAACAGTTTGCAGACTTCGGACATTGGGATTCTCATTCCCCATCAAGCAAATCTTCGAATAAGTCAGTTTATTCAGAAACAAATGAAACTCAATGATGCTCAAGTGTTTAATAACATCATGCATTATGGCAACACTACTGCTGCCTCTATACCCATTGCATTGAGCGAGGCCAATGAACAGGGGCTAATTGTAAAAGATAAAATAGTTTGCTTGGCCGCTTTTGGTAGCGGATTTACCTGGGCTTCAGCACTCATTCGCTGGTAGTTAGTAAAAATAATAACAATAAACAATTTGAATACAGACCAAAAGAAACAAATTGCTTATAGAAACTATATGATTAATGATCAATTTTAGTATAAAGATTGTTCTTATTGCCGGATTTCTGCTCTTCAGTCTCGTGACGAGTACCGCACAACAGATTGATTTGGCAAAAGTACGCCTTCAATTAGATTCTCTTCCCGATGGTCCAGTCAGAGGCAGCTTCAAAAATGGAATTCAAGCATTTGCTGGGTATGTGCTTGATGGGAAAATGTCAGGGGAATGGAGCTTTTGGAACTTAGATGGGGTCATCGCATCCAATTGCCTTTATAAAGAAGGTAAAAAAAATGGTCCTGAATTTTTATATGATGCCAATGGTCAAACGCTAAGCCTGAGTCATTTTAAAAATAACATCCTCGAAGGTCCTTACACTGAATATTATGAAATCATGGGTATTGCCCTTTCAGGTTATTACAAGGAGGGGAAGAAAGACAGTATTTGGACAGAGTATTTCCCCTCAGGAGCGATGAGTTACACGAAAAACTTTAAGCTAAACCTGGAACACGGAATTCAAACTTATTTTTATCAGAATTTAAAGATAGCGCACATAGAGACCTACGAGTACGGGATCCCAAAAGGTGCATGGGAATATTATTATCCCGACGGCACTTTACTTAAAGAAATTAATTTTATGAATGGATTGCTCGAAGGTAGCTATAATGAATATCATCAAAATGGTAACAAAAGCGTCACTGGTAGTTATAACATTGGACTAAAAACAGGCAAATGGATCAACTATTTTGAAAATGAAAACCCGTTTGGGGTTGGCAACTATAAGCTAAATGAAAAGCATGGGCTTTGGAAATATTTCACCGAAGCCGGGGCTTTGGAGTATGAAGGGAATTACCTCAACGATTTAAAAACAGGCCAATGGATTTACTATTATACAAATGGCAAATTGGAAAGCATTGGCACTTACGTAACGGATGAAAAAGATGGGCTCTGGGGATTCTTTTACCCCAATGATCAACTCAAGCAAGAGCAGCAATGGAGCATGGGAAATCTCATAGAGACCTCTGATTTTTATTCTATAAAGGGAGAATCATTGTTCAAAGGAACTTTGTCAAATGAAAATGGTACTTATTTTGAATATTATCCAGAGGGTGAAATAAAGTTGGAAGCAACCCTTAAAAACGGTCTTTTCAACGATAAATACAAGGGATATCACATCAATAAAGCCATTGCTTTTCAAGGTCAAATGAACGCTGGTCTAAGACAGGGCGTATGGAGCTTTTACCATTACAACGGGGCCCTAGAGTCCTCTGGAACGTACCTGAATTCAGAAAAAATAGGCACTTGGAGGTATTACTCCAAGCTCGGCCGTTTGCTCAATGTGAGTAGTTATTAAATCCGTAAATCAACTTGTTTTTTTTGAGGAAACATGCGTGAATAACAATCTCTTTTTGCGATTAATGAAGCCCACCAAAAAATTATCTCAAAAATAGTAATTCTCTGTATTTGACTAGCGGCCAATCCTCGTCGTCCACTAATAATTCAAGCTTATCAACGGCATACCTGATTTGATCAAAATAGGTGTTTTTAACTTCATCACAATAAGAAATGGCTTTATCCCTGGCATATTCTTTCAAATTAGCACTTTTACGGGCTTCAATCATCTCATAGGTAAGCTTCCTGACCGTACTAATATATTGCGACAGTTCTTTGATCGTTTCGATAATCTCTGAAGCATCAATTCCCAATCCTTTAAGTCCATTGGCATTTTGAATCAACTTATTTTGGTATATAATGGAAGTAGGAATGATGTGGTTTAAGGCCAAATCTCCCATTACCCTAGCTTCTATTTGAACCTTAAGTATGTAATTTTCTAGCATTATTTCATGCCGCGCCTCAATTTCAATCTCATTCATTACCCCATGCTTTTTGAATAAATTTTTGGCGCTTTTAGTCATCAAAAAATCAAGGGCTCTAGGCGTGTCCCTCACATTAGATAATCCCCTTTTAAGGGCTTCTTTTTCCCATTCAGAACTATATCCATCACCCTCAAAACGTATGTTTTTAGATGATTTTATATAATCCCTTAATATTTCGATTGTCGCCAGTCGCTTTTCTTCACCTACGTCAATACGACGAACCAATTGATCATGAAAATCGCTTAATTGATCTGCTACAATAAGGTTAAGCACCGTCATGGGATTGGAAACATTTGCATCTCCCCCAACGGCCCTGAATTCAAATTTGTTGCCTGTGAAAGCAAAAGGAGAAGTACGATTACGGTCTGTATTGTCCAAAATAATTTCAGGAATCTGATCAATACCCAATTTCATATACAAGTTGTCTCCTTTTTCGATTTTGATGTTACCGTTTTTTTCAAGTTCATCCAGTACGGATGACAAGGTAGTTCCCAGAAAAACTGAAATGATAGCGGGTGGCGCTTCGTTGGCACCTAATCGGTAATCATTACCTGCAGAGGCAATTGAAGCTCTCAAGAGGTCTGCATGCTCATATACCGCCTTAATTGTTGAAATCAGAAAAACCAAAAACATTAAATTCTCTCTAGCGCTACTAGTTGGTTGATATAAATTGACTCCAGTATCGGTAACCAAGGACCAATTATTGTGCTTACCACTCCCATTTAATCCTGCGAATGGTTTTTCATGAAACAGCACCTTTAGTCCATGGACATCAGCGACTCGGTTCATCAAATCTTTAAGTAATTGATTTTGATCAGTAGCTACATTAACAGGGCCAAACATAGGCGCCGCCTCAAACTGTGAAGGGGCTACCTCATTGTGTCGGGTACGCAAGGGAATCCCCACTTGATGGGCATGAATTTCCATGTCTTTCATGAAATCATAAATCCGGGTAGGAATAGCCCCAAAATAATGGTCATCCAACTGTTGTCCCCTTGCAGGATTGTGTCCAAATACCGTGCGACCAGCAAGCACCAAGTCAGGCCTAGCATCATAAAGTGCCTTGTCTACCACAAAATACTCTTGCTCCCATCCTAGGGAAGCGGTAACACGACTCACATTTCTATCAAAAATACGACAGACCTTAGTAGCGGCCTTGTCCACGGCATCCAATGCCTTTAACAAAGGGGCCTTGTAGTCAAGAGCTTCTCCTGTAAATGCCACAAAGATCGTCGGAATACACAACGTAGATCCATAGATAAAAATTGGCGAGGACGGGTCCCAAGCTGTATATCCCCTCGCCTCAAACGTGCTTCTGATACCGCCATTTGGAAAAGATGAAGCATCTGGTTCTTGCTGGACAAGCTCACTTCCCTTTAAATTTTCTATCCCTTTTTGAGGATCATAAAACGCATCATGCTTTTCTGCTGTGGCCCCCGTAAGCGGCTGAAACCAGTGAGTGAAATGGGTAATTCCTTTGTTCATAGCCCATACTCGAACAGCAGCAGCTACGGCTTCCGCTGTCTCCTCATCAATTTTTTTTCTGTTTTCAATGGCGAAGCTGACCTTATTGAAGATGGTAGGTGATAATGAGGCCTTCATTTCTCCCGTACCAAAAGTAAGTGCACCGAAATAATCTGAAATTTTCTGAGAAGGTGCTACAACATTGATTTTTACACGATCTTGAATCTTGTCTAATGCGCTAAAACGTAAATGAGCCATATGATTTTTTGAATTAATTAGAATTGTAAATGTATTAAAAAATCCAATCGATATACCACAGAATCATTGAGAATTAATTTAAAAAGCACCTACAAAGTGGCGCCAAAATATCAATACCGTTTACTGTAATATTTACCCATTAGACTCCTTGGTGGGCGCTGAAAACAAAACTAAAAAACTTCAGTGATTACTTGAGAAGTTGCCAATCACATATGATTTTACCAATGACTGACCGCCGAAGAAATTGCCACAGCTATTTTAGAATCGGCAGTACCATAAAAGAGAAACCATTGATTATTAAAATAACTAAGCCCCTCAATAAAGCAGACGTTATTGACCTGACCTGTCATCTCATAGGCTTGATCAGGCACCAAAAAAGGTTTATTAGAACGATCAATGAGACGTGCGGGGTCACCTCGATCAAACAATGCTTGACCCGCTGAGTAAGTCCCTGAAGGTAATTCGATAGCGCCACCTACGTCCAAATTCATCCCATTGTATAATAGTAAAATACCTGCCGAGGTGACCATGGCGGGCGGGCCTGCCTCAACTAATCTACTGTCAAACATCCCGGCTCTAGGGATTAATATTTTTTGCCAATCCCCATTTGCTTCTTTGAGAATCGTCCAGGAGATAAGGTCTGGAGACTTTGCTAAGAACAGATTTGTATCTCCAAAATACATCCAATAGAACCCATTGATCTGGGTAGCTAGCATTTTTCCTTCTGTCAGTGTTGAGACAATTGAACCTGACTTGGACCACTTTTCGGCATCCTCAAGATCAGTAAAAACTGAGCCATACTTTTCCCAATGATAGAGATCTTGTGAAGAAGCGATTAACAGCCGAGCCACTTTTCCGTCGTAGGCTGTATAAGTCATCCAAAAGATTCCTTCAATATCTTGAACAATTCTTGGATCCTCAACGCCGCCCTCCCACTCAAGTGGTTTTTGGGCATCTTGACTAGGATAAAAAATGGGTTCATTCTCTCTGACGAAATCTATTCCATTTTTACTTCTGGCAATTCCCAGGCGAGAGGTCCCATTGTGTTTTCCGATAAAATCTTCTCCTCGATAAACAAGCACCAGCTCATCTGCTAATACCAATGAACTAGGATTAAATACATCTTTGGCCTGCCATTTGACAGCCTCATTACGGATGGGGTCAAAAAATGAACTAGCCGTATCTGCCGTTAATACCGGATTAAACTCATTGGCCTTTACAAAACCGTCAAGCATCCAACGAGTATCTCTCTTATTAGTCGAGGTACAGCCTATCGCCATGCCTAATAAAATGACATATATAATGTTCACATGTTTCATATTTAAAGCAAAATAAGACCTAAGTCGTATTGGACAAACTTAGTTGATCAAATCCCAATAATATGGCTTATCCTTGGTACTGTTTCCAGAAAAACTCCTACAATCAATACAAAATCGCTCATAATCATTTCTTGTTTTTCCTGGCACGTAAAGACACCCATCTTCAAACCAATAGTCAATTTCATTTGGATAAATAACATTATAAACAGTGTCCGCAAGGACCGCTCCAAAAAACCCAAGCGGTTGATCAGAGGGATCATCGGAAATAATATTTCCCTTTATTCTACCTGCCGGTCGATCAAATAAGGATCCTGTAGATTCTGATAAGATTTTGACTCGTGAAAGATAATCAAAATGCTCTTGAGAAAGGGAATGTTGATAAGTGATGAAAAGATGCTTTACCAAAAAAGAAAGGTCGACAGGCCTCATGATTACCTCCGAAATGTTGGTTGATAAGTTTCGTTCAGGATTGAATGCCATTAGCTCAAATTTGTTTCTGCCCACATTTTTTGTGACATAGCATGGGGGCGGGATTACCCCAAAGGGATCAGGAAAATCTGTTTCTCTAATTTGAAAAGTTTCATTGAAAATCCATAACAAAAACACTGACTGATTTAAGCTAGGTACTTCAGTGTTTAAATTGAAGTTAACACTTGGATAAGAAATATCTACCCCGGCAGCTGAGGTGGCTTTTATCTGGTCTTCTTCCCAATCCAAAACACTCGATGCCGTTATTGCTGGCATCCTATCGGGAATACTCGTGTAATTTCTTGAACCTACCTGAACTTTTAAATGATAAGCAACACCCGCTTGGCCATTTACCTGAATACCTGGGCAGCTATAGCGCCCTTCACCGACATAATCACAATACTCTGCATGACCCCGCTCATCCAGTAGTATAACTTCAGCATCCGAGACGTCTTGAGGGAAAACTTCTGGGCCGATTGTGCGCTGAACCGAGACGTAATAGGGGCCTGATGATTGATCTATTACTCCATTTATGACTAGCTGTTCAGTATTAACTTGATTTAAATCAATAAAATATCGCTCTTCACAACCTAAGAAAAAAGCAGCTCCTATTAACAAGATAAATATGCGATTTTTCATATCAATTATAATTATTCACTTGTTGATAGAGCTTTATGGAATAGGTAATTGAAGGAAACATACTCCCTAAAATACTAAGCTTATAACTCGCCGGAAAAACGGCCCCTGCCGAGGGTAACTGATAAAAAATTGAATAGGCATTTGACCTTCCGGAGAAATTGTAGATTGATAGGCTTAAGCGATCCTCAATCTTGGGAATTATAGTAGTGAGCCCAATGCCCAAATCAACCCGAAAATAATCCGGTATTTGGTAGGTATTTCTATCTGCGTACACAGGAACTGTAATTCCTCCTGAATTGTAGCTAGCCTCTATCGCTGTGAAAGGTCTACCACTTTTGTAAATTACATTTAAGGAGAAAAATCCATTGCGCCCCAATTGTTTGTTTAATACCAAAGACAAATTATGTCTTTGGTCGTAATTGGCTGGATACCAATTTCCGTCATTGATCCACTCACTAGCAAAGGGTGAAATTCCTTTATTTTCCGATTTCGCCAAGGTGTAAGAAAGCCAACCGGTCCAACCTTTGCTTGTTTTTTCAATCAATATTTCCATTCCATAACTTCTCCCTTTACTCTCACCTAATTCAGTCTCCAAATGTGGATTCAATATTAGCTCAGCAAAATCCTTGTATTCATAAATTCTTGAGATATTCCGGTAGTAAAGGTCAAAAGAATGTTGCCATTTCTTTTTAGCTCCTTGATGGGTAAATCCCAAAGAATAATTTTTACTGACCTGTGGCTTTATATATCGGGTACTCACCTGCCAAATATCTACAGGTGTCGCCGCGGCAGAATTTGAAATCAAATGTAAATATTGCGAAATACTATTAAAACTTGCTTTCAGAGACCAGTTCGGATTTACGCTCAGGTTCAACCCAACACGAGGTTCTGGATTAAAATAAATCGCAGAACTACCCCCATCGGCAAGGGTATCTGTGATCGTTTGAATCGCTAAAGGTTGACCCTCTAGATATTGAAACTGCTTTTGACTTCCTAATTGAGCAAAATAATTAAACCTAATACCCAAGGACAAGGTCATTCTAGTACCTATACTCCAATCATCATTAGCGTATATACTCGAGATCAGTCCTGCACCCTTTTTCACCTCATCGTTCGGAGTTAAGGATGCTTGGCCAGCAATCAATTCTTCTGGGAGTTGTTGATATTTTTTGATTTCTAGCCCTCCTTGAAAAGAATGATTTGATAATCCATAATAGGTAAAACTATCGTGCAAAGAACTAAAATTAAGACCGTTGTTAATGCCATAATCTAGTCGTAGATCAGACTGATCAGTATTATAATGCACCTGACTAATCTCAAACTCGTGAAATACGTTTTCATTAATTACATTTTGTAAACGCAGATTCCCCAAAAAAGTCCGCCATCCAAATGAAAAATCATTACTATATCGAAAGATATCTGAACTCCGGTAAGTGGAGATCACTATTTTATTTTTATCATTGAATCTGAAGCCAATGGACAAATTCTGATCATCAAATAATCCCTTACTCTGCCTGACCTCATCATTTGGTATTTTATGCATCATCCAATCCGGATAGGCAAAACGTGTAGATCCGATTACTGAAATTTTCTCACTCACAATAGGGCCCTCAAAAAATAGCTTACTTGACATGAAGCCGGCTGATACGCCACCCTCCCAGGATTGATAATCCCCTTCCTTTAAGTTAATGTCCAAAACAGAAGCGATTCTTCCTCCAAAATTGGCGGGAATATGTCCTTTGTAAAGGGTGAACTCTTCAACTACATCCGCGTTGAAGATAGAAAAGAATCCAAGTAGATGCGATGAATTAAAAATCTCACCACCATTCAGCATCACTAAATTTTGATCGATTTTCCCTCCACGAACATTAAATCCAGTGGAGCCCTCCCCTACTGTCGAGACGCCAGGCAAAAGACTGAGTGAGTTGATTAAATCGATTTCACCCATTAACAGTGGGAGCTCTGAAATAGTCGCCAAAGACATCCTTTCCACACCCGCAATTTCATTTCGTCGATAATCATCAGATCTTCCACTTTTTACAAATGCGTCCAACTCTATGATCGATGGCTCCATTTTAAAAGTCAATACGACATCTTTCCAAAGAGTGATTTGCTTTGTGGAATTTTCCATTCCAACGAAACTTAATTCAAGGGTATGCGTCCCTTTGGGTAATTTCATTTCAAAATAGCCCTCTAGGTCTGTTGCTGTTCCATATCCCGTCTCTAAAGACAGCACGGTCACTCCCGGTATTGATTGGTCAAAATCATCTTTTACATAGCCTGATACCTGATGTGTCTGACCCCATGCGGCTAGTTGAATAATGAGAAATAAACTGGTAAATAATGATTTAATCATTGATGAGCAAATGCCTACCTCTTTAAGCTTGTGAAAAATATTTTATTTAAATCATCAATAAATAGTATTCAGACTCATTTAATGGAAGCGCTTTTAAGAAAAACCATATCTCAAATGTAAATTTTTAATTTGCGGTAAATACAATTTATTTCAAAAACCCGTGCATTTTAGCCTTTTTTTATTTCAATCATGTATTATTACTCTTGCACTAGCCATTAATTTCTATGCATTTATTTTATCATCCTACGCTCGATCAAGAAACTAACTATCTGAGTGAAGAAGAATCGAAACATTGCATTCAGGTATTGAGAGGGAAGCCTGGCGATCTTATTCATCTTACCGACGGAAAAGGGCTTATGGCAATCGCCACTATTGTAAAAGCTGACACCAGAAGATGTTCGTTTGAAATCATCGAATCTACTATCGCTCCAAAAAAATCGTTTTACAGTCACATTGCTATTGCCCCAACCAAACAGGCTGAGCGAATGGAATGGTTTGTTGAAAAAGCATGTGAACTGGGCGTAGATGAAATCAGTTTTATAAAGACAAAAAACTCGGAACGCCCCTTGCTTAAATTGGATAGACTAGAGAAAAAAACCATTAGTGCTTTGAAGCAATCCAAAGGTGGCTACAAAACCAGATTAAATCCAATGGTCGACTTAAAAGAATTTTTGCTAAAGTCCAAAGCAGACCATAAGCATATTGCCGTGGTTGATTCAACTCAAGCCTATATTAATGAATGTTTAGAAGCTCGAAGTAATCAATTGATTTTGATAGGGCCTGAAGGCGATTTCACTTCGCAAGAACTTAAAAAGGCATTAACCCATGGATTTAATGGCGTCAGTCTTGGCGCTAAGGTGCTTAGAACAGAAACAGCAGGGGTGATGGCCGCAGTTGTGATTAATTTGGTCAATAATTACTAAATAGGGATTCCCTTTGGGTTGTTTTTTTACTTGGAAGCAGGTCAATTCAGGATGTGTTCAAGGTATTCCATACCCCTCAAATTCATGGTATCTGATTCCTTGAATCTCAAATAAGTAGCCGAAACACTCTCAATTAACCAGTAACTCCCATCCCCAAACAAAAGGGAATCAGTAAATATTAGCGACTTATCAGAAGCCTTTGCGCTGCCAATAAAAAGAGTATCTGAGACATTATCATATACGCCATAGACTTCAACTGAATCACTAGTATATTTAAACAATAAGTAAGGCAAAACACTCGACTCAGTTGACTTCCAAGTCTTTTGATCTCCTTGATGAAGCAACCTTTCTACTTGATAACCATACAAACCCGCAGGAAAGCCATCGTCTTCACAACTAAAATTCAACGCCATGAAAAGTCCTAAAAAGACAACAAAAACGTGCTTCATTTATCTAAATGGTTCAATTTTTAAACTTATTGCGCAAACTTTCCAACTTCGATTGCAAATCTCCCTCGGGTAATTTTTTTTGTCTTTCAATTTCCTTATTTCTCAATGGATTTTCGGTAGGCTTAGGCGATCGCTGCTCAGTTCCCACTTTTTTGATCGTCCCAAAGGGATTGGACTTCATTGACAATGATATCCGTTTTCTTACTACATCAATTTCCATCACAGTTACCTGTACTTTTTGCTGCAATTTAATGACTTTGGCCGGATCAGACACAAAAGCATCTGACAAATGGCTCACATGTACGAGGCCATCTTGGTGAACACCAATATCAACAAATGCGCCAAACTTAGTGATGTTTGTCACAATACCTCGAAGCTTCATTCCCATTTTCAGGTCTTCGGGGGCATTAACTCCCTCCATGAACGAAAATGACTCGTATTCAGCACGTGGGTCTCTGCCAGGCTTTTCAAGCTCATTGAAGATGTCTTTTAAGGTGGGTAATCCGACGTCCTCATTTGTATATTTTCTCAGATCGATCTGCTTTCTCAATACTTTATCATTGACCAATTGCGCTACTGTGGCCCTCATATCAAAAGCGATTTTGTCGACTAGGTCATATCGCTCTGGATGAACGCCACTTCTATCCAGTATATTTAGTGCATCATTGATTCTTAAAAAACCAGCAGCCTGCTCAAATGATTTATTTCCTAGCTTAGGGACTTTTTTTAAAGCTGCTCGTGATTCAAACGGACCATTATCCTCCCTATATTTCACTATATTTTCCGCCAATTGAGGACCTAGCCCTGAAACGTAAGTCAGTAGTTGTTTGCTCGCGGTATTGAGTTCCACACCCACACCATTTACGCAGCTCATGACCACGTCATCTAACGATTTTTTCAGCTCATTTTGATCTACATCATGCTGATATTGCCCCACACCAATAGATTTGGGATCTATTTTGACCAACTCGGCCAAAGGATCCATTAACCTTCTACCAATAGAAACAGCCCCCCTGACGGTAACGTCTTCGTTGGGAAATTCTTCTCTCGCCACTGCTGATGCAGAATAGACTGAAGCCCCACTCTCATTAACCATCGCGATAGTAACGGCACTTGTCAACGCCAAATCACGAACAAATCTTTCCGTTTCCCTCCCCGCAGTGCCATTGCCAATCACGATGGCCTCAATATTAAATTTTTCAACCAATGCCATGACTTTTTCACCAGCATAGCGAACGTCATTTTTGGGCTCATTGGGATAGATGACGTCATGTTGCAACAGTTTACCTTGTCGATCCAAGCATACCAATTTACAACCTGTGCGAAATCCCGGATCTAAGGCAAGTACCGATTTCTGACCCAATGGAGGTGACAAAAGTAATTGCCTGAGATTTTCAGAGAAAATTTTAATCGCCTCCTGATCCGCTAATTGTTTAGTGGCCAAGCGAATTTCTGTCTCAATACTGGGTTTTAAAAGGCGCTTGTATCCGTCACTAATGGCCAATTTGACTTGCTCTGCTGATTCATTTGACCCCTTAATGTATTTGCTCCTAATCAAATGAAAGGCGATCTCTGGGTCGGGTGCTACATCCATTATGAGAAATAATTCCTTCTCAGCTCTCCGTATGGCGAGCAAACGATGGGACGGTATCTTTTTGATCGGCTCTGACAAACTAAAGTAATCTTTATACTTTTCGGCCGCTTGTTCTTTCCCTGAAATTACTTTGGTGGTAAGCATCCCTTCCTGCATGAAAAGTTCTCTAATAGTTTTCCTCATCTCGGCATCTTCATTGATCTTTTCGGCTATAATGTCACGAGATCCTTGAAGCGCCTTATCATAGTCATTCACCTCTTTTTCAGCATTTACATATTTCAATGCCTCCGATTTAAGATCTCCGTTTGATTGCGCAAGTATGAACAAAGCAAGCGGTTCCAGTCCTCGGGCTTTTGCGGTAGTAGCCCTAGTTTTACGCTTGGGGCGATAAGGAAGATAAATATCCTCCAATACGGCTAGGGTCAATGCTTCTTCAATTTGCTTTTTTAATACTGGCGTAAGCTGCTCTTGCTGCTCGATTGATTTGAGTATAGCTTCTCTACGCTTATCTAACTCTTCCAGTTTCAATACCCTGTCCCGTATGGTAATCACCTGCTCATCATCGAGGGATCCCGTAAGCTCTTTTCTGTATCTGGAAATGAATGGCACCGCGGCCCCTCCATCCAGTAATTCAAGCGTTGCCTGAACTTGTTGAGGTTTTACAGATAACTCGGTGGCAATTTTAATGGCGTGTTTGTGCATACTTGATGTAAATTGGCTCAAAAATAAAAGATTGAATCTATTTAAGGGGCACTTGCGTAAGATAGCATGGGGATTTTTTTTTTGTAATCACAATACCAAAGACTAATGGCAAAAAAAATAAAAAGAGAAATTATTGAATGGGTCATTTTTTTCTTAATTGTGGGGGGTCTGTACTTCACTGGATATCATACAGAAGTGATTGGCACACTTCAACGAGGTGTGTTGATGACCGGCCTATTTCAACCCACTAAAAATGAAACGAAGATCAAGGCAGATTACACCCTAGTCTTGGAGGATGTCAATGGGAATACCGTAGACTTATCCCAATGGAAAGGACAGCCCATATTTTTAAACCTATGGGCAACTTGGTGCCCACCTTGTATTGCTGAAATGCCCGATATTAACCAATTGTACCTCGAGGTGAATCCATCTATCAAATTTGCCATCATCTCTGTGGATGAAGACCGTGAAAAAGCCATTGCATTTGCCAAAAGGAAGCAATTTGATTTTCCTATTTATTTCCCAAAAAATGAATTACCAAAGGTCTACCGATCTGGTGCAATTCCCACTACGCATGTAATAAATTCAAATGGAGAAATTGTTGTTACCCAAAAAGGGATGGCCAAATACTCAAGTGATATTTTTATTGCTTTTCTTCGTTCGCTTTAATGCCATTAATTGATAGACCTGCCCAGCCATATGGCTCAAATTAATTGCTGAATCTCGAATAGATACCTCCAAAGACTGTGGTTTTCTATTGATTGAAAAAACAGCTGTGAATGGTGAATGGACAGCCTCATAATCTTCACTGATTTGACCGCAAAGCGCAACACAAGGAACCATTAAGGTTTCAGACAAATGGGCAATTCGGCCAGGGCCTTTGCCGAATCTGGTCTGATGATCTATTTTTCCTTCGCAGGTAAGAACCCAATCGGCAAGTTGGATACGTTCTGAGATTTTATTGAGATCAAGTATCCATTCTGCTCCAGACATAATTTGGACGTGATCATGGCAAGCTGCAATACCGGCAGGAACCCCTCCACTCGCCCCTCCACCTTTCAATTCCCAGATATTTAACGCTGTCTGCGTACTGAGCAACCACGCCCAATGCTCCAGAAGGGCATTAAATGTTGCCAAATCTTCTGTTCGTATGCCTTTCTGGGGTCCGTAAATCTGCACCGCACCCTCATTGCCACAAAGTACATTTTCCACATCCGTTAATACAACGAGCTTTGTATTTACTAGTTGCTGCCGCAGTTTCACGAAAGAAATACTAGCTACTTTAAAAAGATCAGTTAGATGAGTAATTGAAACCTCATGACCCTGCTCATCTATAAAAACAGCACCTAAAGCTTGTAAAATACCTAATCCACCGTCTACCGTAGCTGATCCACCAACCGTTAGATAAATGGTCGTGCAACCCTCACGAAGTGCCTCCCTAATCAACTGCCCTGTCCCAAACGTGCTTGCACGCCAAGGATCCATTTTAGTAGGCGAAATGAGCTGCAAACCACTTGCCTCTGCTAATTCAATAATAGCTATTCCCCCTGTTTTATTTAAGCCCCAGAACGCATTTACCGGGTCTCCCAATGGCCCGGATACTTGGAGTTTTCTCTTTTCCGCATTGAAATGAGGCAACAATGCGGATAAGGTTCCATCACCTCCATCAGGTATAGGAATCATTTCAATGGTGACCTCCGGATCAATCTGCCGAATGCCCCGAACCATGGCTTGTCCAGCTTCTTCAGCCGTAAGCGCATTTTTAAAAGCATTTGGTAGCAATAATATTCTCATAAATCCAGTTTAAGTCAAAGTACAAACTCGCCAAAAGGCTAAACAATGCATCATGTTAACGTAGGCGTTTGGTATCTTTTAAGAATCGCAGATCCTTGCCTCACTTCCTTCCATTCCAAATCTGTAAAAAGAAGTTCTACCATGGCTCCTGGTGGAAACGAGTCGAGCGACTGATCACTTAGGAAAGTCGCTAAGTAGCTAAGGCCTGGATTATGTCCTATGAATAACGCAACCTTAACTTGAGGCGGGATCAATCCAATGGCTTTGATCAAAGTAACTAGTGGCGCATTGTAAAGTTCGGTCTTAAAACTTATTTTTATGCCTCCTTGCAACTTACTGGCAATGACCTCAGCGGTCATTCGGGTACGTATCGCGCTACTCGCAATTATGTGATCAATCTCAATATCTGCTAACGCCAATCTATCGCCCATTTGAATACTTTCAGCCATACCAATAAGTGTCAAGTCTCTATGAAAATCATCCCCCTCATTCGACCCCTTTGATTGTGCGTGTCGCGCCAAAAATAAAGTCTTACTCATTCAATCAAAGGTGGCTATTCCTCAAATAAAATCCAACCCATTACGATGAGAACCGAAAAGTTATCATTATTTATTCAAAAATTTTCTCATCTTTGGGGCGTAAATTTGAGAGGATGGGAAAAAATCTTGTAATAGTAGAGTCACCAGCGAAGGCCAAAACAATAGAAGGATATTTAGGTTCCGAATATGAAGTTAAGTCCTCATATGGACACATCAGAGACCTGCCAAAAGACGCATTTTCGATAGATGTGGAAAATGATTTTGAACCTACCTATGAGATATCTGCAGATAAAAAAGAGCTTATTAAAGACCTTATAAAGTCAGTTAAACGCGCTGACATGGTCTATCTCGCATCAGATGATGACCGCGAGGGTGAAGCTATCTCATGGCATCTAAGCAAAGCATTAGAACTCAATGAACACAATACCCGTCGTATTGTGTTCCGAGAGATTACTAAAAATGCCATAAAAAATGCTATCGAAAATCCTCGTATCATCGATCAAAACCTGGTAGATGCCCAACAAGCCAGAAGGGTATTAGACAGGCTGGTAGGTTATGAATTATCCCCAATTCTGTGGAAAAAAATTAAATATGGTCTTTCTGCTGGTCGTGTGCAGTCAGTCTCTGTACGATTGATCGTGGAAAGAGAAAGAGAAATCAGTAACTTCAATGCGACTTCTCATTTCAAAGTATTCGCAATATTTGATCTAGGGAATGGTAAGTTTTTAAAAGCAGAACTACCCAAAAAATTCAATGCAGAACCCGAAGCACAAGCCTTTCTCGAAAAATGCAAAGGAGCTGAATTTACGATTACAGACCTGATCACTAAACCAGCCAAAAAATCACCTGCGCCACCCTTCACCACCTCAACATTACAACAAGAAGCGGCACGAAAATTGGGCTTCCCTGTTTCAATGACCATGCAAGTGGCACAAAAACTATATGAGGCAGGAAAAATATCCTACATGAGGACCGACTCATTGAATTTGTCAAACGACGCCATTGAAGGTGCGACCAGCATGATTGTCAACTCTTTTGGCACTGCCTTTAGCGAGGTAAGAAAATTCAAAACAAAAAGCCAAGGCGCTCAAGAAGCACATGAGGCCATACGACCTACCGATTTTACCCAACAAACAGGGCAATCCGATTCTGCTGGTAATCGTCTATATGAACTGATTTGGAAAAGGGCCATCGCCTCTCAAATGTCCGATGCGCAACTTGAGAAAACAACGGCTACTATTGGGATTTCGACTACCGATGAACAACTAATCGCTTCTGGAGAAGTTATCAAATTTGAAGGCTTTCTGAAAGTCTATTTAGAGTCTCGAGATGAGGACGATGAAGAAGATCAAAAAGACATGCTACCACCTTTACTTGTAGGTCAATTGCTCGTTCTAAAGCAATTAACCGCCAAACAAGGTTACACCCGTGCTCAACCAAGATATAGCGAAGCAAGTCTAGTCAAGAAATTAGAGGAGATGGGTATTGGAAGGCCCTCGACCTATGCCCCAACTATCTCCACTATTATCAAGAGAGATTATGTAGAAAAGGAAAGTAGAGAAGGTCACGAAAGATCCTATAGAGAACTCGTACTGACGAATGACCAGGTCACCACTGCCACCAAGGTCGAGAACACTGGAGCAGAGAAAAACAAACTATTCCCCACCAATACCGCCATGGTGGTCAACGACTTTTTGGTAGCGAATTTTCCTGCCGTAATTGACCTTCAATTTACGGCAAAAGTTGAACAAGAATTTGATGACATCGCCAATGGTAAAATAAATTGGGTCAATATGATTCGTTCGTTTTATACCAATTTTCATGCTAGGGTTGAAGAATCCGATACCATAAAAAGATCGGATGTTAGTAATAGGGCCAGAGAAATCGGTATTGATCCCACCTCAGGAAAAGCCATTAGTGCCCGATTGGGTAAATTTGGTGCCTATGTTCAAATCGGGGAACTCGATACAGAAGAAAAACCAACCTATGCTAGCTTAAGAAAAGGTCAATTTATTGACAGCATCACGCTGGAAGAGGCGCTTGAATTATTTAAACTTCCAAGAATTATTGGCGAATTTGAAGGCGAAGAAATTCAAGCAAATGTCGGCCGATTTGGTCCTTATGTACGTCATTCGGGTAAGTTTATTTCCTTAAAACCCGATCAAGATCCTCATGAAATCAACGCAGAAGAAGCCATTACATTGATTTTAGAAAAAAGGGAAGAAGATGCCAATAAATTCATTAAAAGTTTTGACGAAGACCAAAATGTGATGGTTGTAAATGGAAAATTTGGACCCTACATTAAATTTGGTAAAAAAAATGTAAAAATCCCAAAAGATAAATTACCAGAATCGCTCACTTTTGAAGAATGTAAATTACTTGCTGATGCCACCCCTGATAAAAAAGGGGGGCGTAAAAAACCGGCAGCAAAAAAGAAAAACTAATTCGCTTTAACGCGCTGAATTTATTTCAACTCATTATCAATCGCGTTGTACCTCCTAAACTATGAAGACACATATCTTAAAATATAGCCTATTAATACTCCTATTTAATATGAGCTGCGCATCACCTTCAGTACAGCAACCCATATCCGAGAGATTGACTGCAGATTTTTTTGAGCAGAAAATTAAGGACCTTAAAAGTCCACTTATACTAGATGTGCGAACGCCGGAAGAATTTGAGCGTGGCCACCTAAACAATGCAAAAAATGTGAATTACAATGAGCCACTGGTCATGAAGCAACTACTTGAATCATTAGATCCAAATCAGCCCATACTTGTCTATTGCGCGGCTGGTGGACGAAGTAGCAAAACCATCGAATTGATGCTCGAGTTGGGCTTCAACGAAGTTTACGAATTAACCAAAGGGATTAATGGATGGGAAGCTGCCGGAAAACCTATTACCAAAGATTAAAAGTATTTTTTATTAAACGTAGTTATTGAGCATTACCGGCATTACAAGCATCAAAATATCCTCGCTGCCCTCTTTGGTTGAGGGAACCAGCAGTCCTGCTCTATTGGGCGCATTCAACTTTAGCGTAATCTGATCGGCATTGATATTACCAATCATTTCAATCAAGAATTTCGCATTGAATCCAATCTCTATATCTTCACCTTCGTGTTCGCATACCAATCGCTCACTGGCCTCATTGGAAAAGTCAAGGTCCTCAGAAGATATTAATAATTCACTACCCGTTATTTTTAAACGTACTTGATGAGTGGTTTTATTGGCATAAATAGCAATACGCTTCAATGAACTCAAAAATTCACCTTTGCCAATGATCATGTTATTTTGATTGTCTGCAGGAATTACATTTTCATAGTCAGGATAGCGCTCATCGATCAATCGACAGATCATCTTAATCCTATTGAAATCAAAAAACGCATTAGAGGTATTGAATTCGACAGCTACATTGGTTGTTTCGGTAGGTAGGGTCGCCTTTAATAAAGTCAAAGCCTTTCTAGGAATGATCATGCTATGAGCCATATCGCTGACCACATCAACGCGTCGATATCTTATCAACCGATGAGAATCCGTAGCCACAAAGGTGGCACTTGATTCGTCTAGTTTCAAAAATACACCCGTCATAGCAGGTCTTAGTTCATCATTGCTTGTTGCAAAAATGGTGTTACTTATGGCCTTTAGTAAAATATCAGAAGACATATTAACTGAATAGCCATCAGATACAGTAGGCACTCGTGGGAAATCTGTAGCGTTTTCGCCGGACAACTTATATCGACCATTGTCTGAACTAATTTCTATACTATAAGTACTCTCATCAATAGTGAAATTAACTGGTTGCTCAGGAAGGTTTCTTAGTGTTTCTAGTAAGATTTTCGCTGGAACTGCGATGCTTCCATCTTCTTTTGCCTCTACCTCTAACGCTGTCATCATAGATGTCTGCAAATCAGACGCTGTTATCGTCAAGGTACCTCCAGTAATTTCAAATAAGAAGTTTTCCAAAATCGGTACTACAGGATTTGTGGTGATAACTCCGTTAATTGCCGAAAGTTGTTTAAGCAGGTAGGAAGAATTAACGATAAATTTCATTTAACTAAGTACTTTATTGTGAAGAAATAGATCACCAAATTTATAAACATTTATTGACATCGAAATGATTTTAAAAAATTTAGAAAATAAAGTCCTCTCTTGTCCTAAAAAAAGGTTCTATTCTTTGCGCCTCAAAAACCATCATTTCAGCATTCTGATCTAGAACTAGTCTGATTTGCTGCCCAGGGAGCTCACCGAAAATGCGAATTTCTATAGGCTGCTTATATTTAATATCCTCCAACCTGATGACTAATTCGGGAGCTGTTTTTGAAAGACTATCAAACGCTGAAAGAAATCCAACACTGATCCGTTCATTTGCCTGCAGAAATTCGAATTGGTTTAAAAAATTCACTACTTCACTAGAATCTATTTTCTCCAACCCAACCACCTCATAGAAGGTCTCCTTGAATTGAATACTGAAATCTCTTTCGGGATGCTCAGGATAAAAGGCCTCCATTTTCTGAATGGTGCGCCAATTACCATTAAAGATCAAACGATCTCTCCATTGGTCCATTTTGAGCTCAAAAATAGAAGCTAAATAATCTCTGTACCCAGGTATTTCTACTTCATAAACATGCTCATCCATAAGGAAATATGTTTTGGTTTGATTTGAATTCCCCACTACTTTGAACGCTAGTTGACCTCCATTAAACCAAACAACTACTTCTGTACCGACGGAATCAAACCTAGTGTAGACGGTGCTTTGTTCCTCTCCCGTCAATTCGCGAGCGATTTTTATCCGCTGCAACATCGTGAAAAATATCTTCCTGATGCTAGGATCTGAAGGTAGCTCATCATTTAACCGCCATTGGCTAGACCGACTCATCATGTATTCAAATGTTGATGATTTTATTCCTATTTTTTCAATCTCACTTGTATCACTAATGGCAAACAAATCTGTATCAAAATTCAACTGTTTAAAGGAAGTTTTGGAGCTCAACAACCACATATTCAACAGCAACAAAATCGCGGCCAACCATATCAATCTGATGTTTTGTGTCTTCATCTACTTGCGAATTGTCTCCTACGGAAGAAATTTATAATCATACCCAAACAAAGCAAGACTAGCAGAGGACCTGCTGTATTCAGCCAGCGCCAGTAAGAGGCTTCTTGAATGACTCGTGATTTATTCAAAGGTCTTATTTTGATCTGTTTATTTCGGGCCAGCATCAGCCCTTGGTCGTCAAACATATAGTCAAGGGCATTTAATAAAAATGCCTCATTGGCATAAGTGGTATTGGTATAGGCATCCATTCCCATCGGGAGTGGGTTTTGGTTTTCAATTGAAAAATCATTCCTAATAAAATCTCCATCTGAAATGACGATGAGTTTCGCTTCATCCCCCTTTTCCCGAAAAGTAGTCCGATCAACCCCTCTCGGTGGAAACCGATTCGCATACAAGGAGGTGAATTGTCCCTCCAATAAATATCCCAAGGCCTTCGATCCAGAGGTAAACGCCTCGGGTCTGAGCTTATCTTGTAAGTCATTGTAACTCACTTGCACTGGGGGTGAAAATACCTTGGTATTTTCACTGGTAAGAAAAAGTGGTGTTTTCAGGATTCCAACAGCTTTGACCGTATCGATGGTAGAGGCACCTCGAAACCAAGTCGCATCCAAGTTTTTAACCAGCAAGTGATTCCCATAATTGGTGATGATTGGCGAATAGGGCCACGGCAACATTTCAATTCTAGGTTGTTCTCCAATGGCCCCAGTATAAACCGGCGTGTAACCACAATTGACATCTGCAACATAATTTTCATTAACCCTGATCCCATATTTAAAAAATAAATCTTGCAGATTACTGGCTACGGGGACCGCTATGGTACCGAAACCATCTGCTTGACTCATATCAACCGTCAAGGCGTCCATAAAAACCAATAGATTACCTCCATTCATAATAAACTGATCCAGATAGTACTTTTCAACTTCTGTAAAAGGGACAGTTGGCTTAGTCAGAACAATGACATCGTACCCTGTCAATACTGAATTTCGCTTTGGTAAGTCAATTCTATAGAGATCGTATTTAGATAATATCGTATTGGTCATTCCAGCCAAATCTGTCGTGTCTGGCTCTCCGTGTCCGGTAATCAACCCTATTTTTCTTCGCGTAAGAGACTGAATTTCCTTTATCCCTGCCGAAAGCTCGTATTCGACACCTTCTATGGATTGATTTAGCATCTCTTCAATAGAAATTGATCTATTGCCTTTGAGCAAGGACAAGCCCAATTCACGACCCTGATAAGTGATGATTGCTCCTGGAAAAATTAGTTTTTCTGTCTTTTGTCCCTCTTTGGTAAAAGAGACATTCGAAGGTTGCAAACCCTTTTCGATTAAGCTTCTAAAATATTCGTTTCGAGCTTTCGTATTCACTGCCAATGCTGGATCCGTAAAGCGAAATTGAATACGGTCCCCACCCAAATAAGCAAACTGCTCGAGTGTTTCCTGTATGGCAATCTTTAGCCTTTTAAAATTGGAAGGCAATTCACCTTCCAAAAATACTTCGATAGTCACTGGCTCTTTTAATTTCTTAAGAACCTCACGTGTAGGGGGGTGAAGGGTATAGCGCTTCTCTTCCGTTAAATCCAACCGATACCGATACCGATTTGCAAATTGATTGAGCAGCAAAACACCTAATATACCGACCAAAAAAATCAAGAAATGATTGAGTTTCCTAGTTTCCATTACTTTCTGGCATCAAGTGAATAATTACTCGCCATAAGCATCAAGGTAATAAAACTTATAAAATAAGTTATATTGGCAAGATCAATAACCCCTTTACTCATGGCATTATAATGATACATAATACCCCAATATTGTAAATAATAAGCCCAAATAACCCAAAGATCAATACTGGCAATGGCGGCCAATCCTTGATAACTAATAAAACATAAAAAAGCCGCCAGTACAAATGAGACAATCTGATTTTCAGTAACAGATGAAGAGAAAATCCCAATAGACGCAAATACCGCTCCTAAAAAAAACAAACCTATATAAGAACCTATGATGCCCGAAGCGTCCAAATTACCCACAGGATTGCCTAGTTGATATATCGAATAGTAATATACCAAGGTAGGAATCAATGCGAAAAGTATCAAGACACAAGCGGCCAAAAACTTCCCTATGACGATCGCACTCGAACGTATAGGTAAGGTATAGAGCAGCTCAATGGTACCTGTTCTTTTCTCTTCGGCAAAAGATTTCATAGTGATGGCTGGGATCAGAAACATTAATAAATAGGGCCCCACCGTAAAAAGAGGCTCCATACTAGCATAGCCATACTCTAGGATACTCGTTTCTGGAAAAACCCATAAGACTACACTCACGCCTACTAAAAAAACACCAATAACTAAGTAGGCAATAAATGAATACAAAAATTCATTGATCTCTTTGATCATTACCGTAATCATAATTGCGACTCCTCTCGGGTTAATGATTGAAAAATTTCCTGTAAGGAACCGCCCCTATTTTTAATACTGGCCAAAGGCAAACTATGCTGAGAGACTATGATTAAAATTTCTTGACGCAAGGACTCATTTTCTGAATTAATAATGATTTCATTGGCGGAAACAGGGGTCATCGAGATCAAGTTTCTCATCGTCCCGAACAGACTCGCGTCAACTGGTGCATCAAATGTTACATGAAGACTCATTTGATTGGATGCTTTGGATTGAAGATTACTTAAAGTGTCATTTGCTACCAAAGAACCCTTTTTGATGATAACGACTTGATTACAAAGGGCTTCCACCTCTTGCATAATATGAGTTGAAAGGATTACTGTTTTTTGATGTGCTACCTCTCTAATGACCTTTCGGATTTCGATGATTTGATTAGGATCTAGACCAGTTGTAGGTTCATCTAGAATCAATACACTTGGATCCGGCATCAAGGCCTTGGCCAATCCAACCCGCTGACGATAACCTTTGGAGAGCATGGAGAGTTTCTTATGATACTCAACCTCAAGACCACAAAGTTCAATTAATTCATTTATTCGACCAGTGCGAACGCTTTTATTCATCCCATAAGCCTTCCCGATAAACGCTAGATATTCCTTTACGTACATATCCAAATACATGGGATTGTTTTCGGGTAAATACCCAACGCTCTTTTTTACTTCTAAGGGTCGCTCACTGACAGAAATACCATTGACCTTAACATCCCCTCTGGTAGCCCTTATATAGCCAGTGGCAATCTTCATAGTTGTGGATTTTCCAGCACCATTTGGACCCAAAAAACCGGTTATTTTACCTGAAGGCGCAACAAAAGAAACATCATTCACCGCTAATTGAGCGCCGTACTGTTTGACAAGACCGATTACCTCTAATGACATAAACCCAAATTAAGACAGCCCTATACTCCTGACATTCAAATAAGTTGAAATAGATTTGCTTTACTAAAACCTATAATTTAAATGCAATATTGAGGCTTTTTATTCTCAATTTCAACAGAAACTAGTTAATTGATGATTGCCATTATTTCAGGAACCAATAGAGAACCTTCCATGAGCAAGGAAATAGCCTTATTCTACCAAAAAATATTGGCGGAATTTGGAAGTAACACCGACATCATAGACTTGGGCAAGTTGCCTACAGACTTTCTCAATGTCGCATTATATAAAAATTCAGGAAAAAGTGACGCCTTTAATCCCATGAGAATCCAAATGAAAATGAGTGCCAAAATGATCTTTATTGTACCTGAATACAATGGCTCTTTTCCAGGCGTACTTAAAGCATTTATAGATGCGTTGGAATTTCCTAATACCTTTAAAAATAAAAAATGCGCACTCATAGGCCTCTCTTCAGGATCACAGGGAGGTGGGCTGGCTTTGAGTCACCTTACCGATATTTTGAATTATTGTGGCGCCAATGTGCTTGCTCAAAAGCCAAGACTTGCTAGAATAGAAGCCTCTTTTCAAGATGGTGAATTTTCTAACCCTACGTATCTTGAACTTTTAAAAGAGCAGGCTCAAGCATTTCTTGATTTCTGATCAATCCCTATTTCTGTTTTCTCATCCGCGAATCAATCGCATTACCTGCCCACAAAATGGCATAAAGAGCAAACATGGCGATGAAGATATAGTTGTTGGGAACAAAGTGATAATAATAATTTAATAGCGCAAAAACTAAAATCAATCCGCTGATAAATTTAAATATGCGCGTACCAGTATCTCCTAAATTGGCAAATAAATCATTCATTTTTTAAACTATTTTTTTGGTCCGCTCATTGTCCTTCAATCCATGGCCCTCCCAAGTTATTGACTTTATTTCTCAATTCAGGAAGTGTCTTTTCAACGATAGGTGCCAACAATTTGCTGATACTATTTAACTGATTTTGGGCGCGATCCAGCGCAGCAACGTGCGTCGGCGTGGGCCCATAAGTAGTAGCTAATGCCATATAACCAATCATTAACCCATTTTTTGGGGTTGGGTCTGATTTTTCTCCGACCTCTGATTTGGCAGTCTCGCCATTCATTTGAATCGATAGATTCAATAGCTGTTGTTTTACGTCATACAAATCCTTGATCAATGTAGCGTCCATCAGCATTGTTTGACTTAACGCCTTTTGTAAACCACTCACCAAACTTTGGGCTTTCTCAAGAGCCAAATCCTGTTGGGTCAACTCCTTAACGAACGATTCAAAATCTTTTCTAAAGTTCGCGATAACCTCCGAAGAGGCTCCTTTCAGCGCAGGCTCAATCAAAGGTACCACCTCGAATGACACTACATTGGTCAACGCTGTGCTGACGCCATTATCGATCTTAGAAATTGACGCCGTATAGGTGCCTGGTGCTATTATAAATCCTGATTGTCCCCAATCCTCACTTCCCGTTTTGGACTTTAACATGATCGGTGATTTTGAAGAATGAGTCAGGTCCCATGTAATTCGGTTAATCCCCTTAGCCGTTTTTCCCTTTACTGAATTGATGATATTTCCTTTAGTATCCCGAATAACCAACATGATGATGGGATCTTCTGCTCTTTGTTCACGCGCTAGTGCGTCCCATCCAAGAAAAGAGACTTCTTCTTTATTTGCTACTTTCTTTTTTTCTTGTTGCTGACGAATAAATTTTAGAGAGGTTAATTCTTCCTTTAAATAATAAGTAAATGTAGCCCCGAAATCAGGATTTGGTGCTTTGTAATCTGAAGCCCCCTGACCATAAATACCCCTTTTTTCAACATACCAAAAAGCATTGCGCGGCTGAAATAAATAAGCTGCCTTTGCTAGATTTTCTGTTGTCATTTGGCGCAAGGCGCTATAGTCATCTAATACAAAAAATCCTCTTCCAAAGGAAGCACCTACCAAATCATTTTCACGTCTTTGAATGGTAATATCCCTAAAAGAAATGGTGGGGAGTCCACCCCCTAACTTGATCCAATTCGATCCCGCATCAACTGTGAAGTAGATCCCAAATTCGGTTGCTGCAAACAATAACTCTTTTTTAATATGGTCTTGAACCGTCCGCCATACTAAAAGCCTATCTGGCATACCATTAGTGATCAATTTCCAGGTCTGACCGGCATCAGTACTTTTAATTAAATAAGGCTTAAAATCACCGTATTTATGGTTGTCCAAAGCAGCGTATACCGTATTGGCATCAAATAAATCCGCACGGACGTCATTTACAAACGCAGTCGCAGGTACTCCTTTGATTGAACCAAGTGCTAGCTTTGTCCAACTATTGCCCCCATCTTTGGTCACTTGGATGATCCCATCATCTGTCCCTGCATATAAAATGCCTTCTTTAACGGGTGATTCAGCCAACGAGGTAATGGTATTGAAGCTAGACATCGCCGCCAAATCCCAAGGATTGTCCCAACTCTGCTGACTTCCCATAATAGGCAGGGTCATACGATCCTGATTCTTAGTTAAATCCTTTGATATTGGTGTCCAAGCATCCCCACGATTGTCTGACCGCCAAACACGATAGGACCCTACATAAATACGTTTAGGATCAAAGCTACTTACCAGAATCGGCGCATCCCAATTGAATCGCTCATAGGGCTCATCCTCCCTCGGCTGAGGTTGAATATAAACGGTTTCTCCATTTTTGTGGTCAATTCTAAATAAAACACCTTCTTGATATTCCCCATAGGTGATATCAGGATTGCCAGGTTCTACTGCCGACTGATGTCCATCTGCCCCTAAGACATTTCGCCAATCGGCATTGCGAATACCTGTGCTGAATAATGTCCGCGACGGTCCTCCATGTGAACCGTTGTCCTGGGTACCGCCATAAATGTTGTAAAAAGGCACTGCATCATCCACCGCCAATTTGTAATATTGGGTCAAAGGCAAATTGGGAATAAATCTCCAAGTTTTGGTTTGATCAAAAGATTCATAAAGTCCACCGTCGGTGCCTGCTATGAGGTAATTAGGGTCATTTTTTCGCCAAGCAACTACGTGTGTATCTACATGCTTATTGTTCTCATTCATGAAGGAAAAGGTCTTGCCGTGATCATTGGAAATCATCACCATATAACTCATCAAATAGATTCTGCCGGCCTGATGCGGATCGGCATATAATTCTTGGTAGTAATGAGGGCCCGTACCGCCACTGACCATATCGGACTGCCTTGTCCAACTACTTCCTTGGTCATAGGAAATATATAATCCGCCTGTTTTTCGATCTGTCTCTAGGGCCGCGTACACAATATTTGAGTCGAAAGGCGAAATAGCCAACCCTGATTTGCCTAAATGAGACGTGGGCAAACCTGTTGTCATTTTTTCCCAGTTCTCACCACCATCAAAACTTCTGTGAATGCCCGATTCAGGGCCACCACCCATCCACGCGGCAACGGTCCTGTGATGCTGCCAGGTCGCAGCATACAAAATATCTGGATTTTGAGGATCCATCACGACCTCGGTAACACCCGTCCACTCATTGCCTCCGAGCGTTTTGCGCCATGTAGCACCTCCATCAATCGATTTATATAGTCCTCGAGAACCTCCTGCGCTCCAAAGGGGGCCTTGTGAGGCTGCCCAAATAATATTGGAATTTGTAGGATGTACTAGGATTCTGGATAGGTGCTCAGAATCCTTTAGTCCCTTGTTGTTCCATGTTTTACCAGCATCCAAACTGACATAAATGCCATCTCCAAATCCAACATGTCGCCCACCTACGTTCTCTCCGGTACCCACCCAGATGATATTTGTATTGCTCGGATCAATGGTCACACATCCAATCGAATAACTGTCCTGGTGATCAAATATCGGGTTCCAAGTAACTCCAGCATTTTCAGTTTTCCACACCCCACCCGACCCGGCAGCCACATACATGATGTTTTCATTTTGGGGATTAATGGCAATGTCGGCAATTCTTCCTGAAGTAAAGGCAGGTCCAATATTTCTGAATTTTAAATCTCCAAGTATTGACGAATCTAGTACTTGAGCACCAGCTGTATAATTTGTCAGCAAACCAATCAGCAAAAGGATTTTAAAAATTTTCATGAGGGTAAGGTTAATTTAAAGAAGCAATTTTAAAACTAATATACCGATAAATCTCTTTTTAATGATACGTGGTCAATCCTTGATCTGCAAAATTACTTTACCCATATTTTGATTTTTTTCTAAAATTTCATGTGCCTGCGCTACATTAGTCCACGGCAAAACCGTGTCGATTACCGGCTTTATAATCCCTCTTTTTAAAAAAGACTCAAAATCCATTTTGAACTGTCGAATAAGCTCCGCTTTGTACGCCAGCGATCGAGCACGAAGGGTTGATCCCATAATGGTCAATCGTTTTTGTAAGATCAGTGGAAGGCTCACCTCGTGAGCTTTTGGATTTTCCATAAAGGCGATTAGGACAATTCGGGCATCTAGGGCAGCACAATTGATGTTTTTGGAAAGGTACGATCCCCCAACGCAATCTAGGATCACATGAGCGCCCGCATCAAGGGTAACTTCATTTACCCAATAATCAAATGATGGTTGTACGCGATAATTGCAACCACCGAAAGCACCTAACCCTTCACAAAACTTGATTTTTTCATCCGAACCTGCTGTAATCAATACTTTGGCCTCACTGGCCAACGCCAATTGAATAGCCGCACTACCCACTCCACTGGCTCCGGCATGAACCAAAAGGGTTTCAGCTTTTACTAGCTTGGCCAATCCATATAGGCATTGATATGCGGTCAGAAAAACTTCGGGAATGGCTGCCGCCTGTACGTAACTTAGATGCGTGGGTATTGACAGCAACATGCGGTAATCTACAATGACCTGTTCCGCATACCCGCCACCACTAAGCAATGCCATGACCCTATCTCCTATATTAAAACCCGAAACTTTGTCCCCTTTCTCGATGATCACCCCTGCGACTTCTAGTCCCAGAATAGGACTGACTCCATTGGGTGGGGGGTATTTACCCATTTTTTGGAGCAGATCGGCCCGATTAACCCCTGCTGCAGAGACGTCAATCTTTACTTCAAACAATCCGGGTTGAATCTCTTCTACCTCTTCTAGACGCAAAGTTGCATTGGGACCTTGCTCATAAATATTGATGGCTTTCATTTGATTTCAAAATGTAAACCTATCAATAGTTATTGAAATGCCTCCCTTTTTACATAAAAATGACCCATACAATTGTCAATAGCATTAATACAAAACAGCGCGATATCCAGATGCAACTGAAGACGGGTATGAGATTACCACTTTTTGACTGCTTAAATTTCCTACGGTATACTGCCCAGCTAGACCCAAGCGAACCAACTAACCAAAACTAAAATCAACCGCTCCACGGTAATAAATAGTTAAATAGTTAAAAAGTCCGAACTGCACGCACACCATCTCCGCTCTCTATCTTGCTGTAGACGTCAACTTCACCATCACCGAAATACTGATCCCACGCATCCTCGATATCGTCCTCCGTAGAACTCCAGTACCAGCCATCAGCAGCAAAACCGCAAAAGCCAAGCACATGTAGATCATATAATTTATTTAGCTCATCCTTACTGGGTAAATACCAATCATCATAGTATATTCCATCTACTGTAACAGTATAATCAGCACTGAGTTTAGCTGCTATTCCATCCTCGCTACATTCAGCCAAAATCTTTTTGGTGTTGTCTGCTCCTGTACCTAGTGCAATACCAGTTGCGAAAGTCCATTGCTCACAACCCCATGCAGCTCCAACGCCGGCATCCTCCTCATCCTCCTCCCCTTCAGGAGGGGCTTGATCCGCTATTGCCACAATCAATCCATGTACCTCTCCAGCGACATATCCAGAATCATAGTTTTTAAAGATGTAAGCGACGATACCTCCTTGTAACGGTTCACCAAGGACCAGAGACGCGGACGTAGTAAAACTAACCTCTACCCCATAAGCGGTACCTGCACTGTTAGTCGCGTAGGCACGGACATAA
>TARA_B110000503_G_scaffold49036_1_pt1 | contig 48425 bp, 44 predicted proteins | sample TARA_B110000503 | Tara Oceans TARA_B110000503 (sample SAMEA4397472) | marine metagenome | biome: Polar Biome; feature: [SRF] surface water layer (ENVO:00010504); material: water (ENVO:00002006), including particulate matter (ENVO:01000060) such as... | depth 5 m | reverse complement strand
CTTGATCAACGCATTGTCACCCTGCGATGAGCGGCCTACAGCGCGAGCAGGTCACCGACATTGGTAATCGCGTGATCAGCATTGCAGCAATTGATATTTGTAGTAGGGGCACTTCAGCAGCTGCTTATGCAGCAACACTCGTCAGTTTAGAGCATCCTTTCAAAATACTTAATCGCCAGGCGCAAACCCTCATCGAGTTCAATTTTTGGCTCCCAGTTCAGCTTCGATTTTGCCAACTCAATATTGGGCTGACGCTGCAACGGGTCATCGTTAGGCAGAGGCCGCAACACCAGCGCGGATTTGGAATGGGTCAGCGCAATCACCTTCTCGGCTAGTTCCCTGATCGTAAACTCATTGGGATTACCCAGATTTATCGGGCCGGTGACGTCGTCACTAGTGCCCATCAAGCGAACAAACCCTTCGATGAGATCATCCACGTAGCAAAAGGAACGGGTCTGGGAGCCATCGCCAAAAAGGGTGATCGGCTCGCCACGCAGCGCTTGCATGATGAAGTTTGAAACCACCCGGCCATCATTGGGGTGCATATTCGGACCGTAGGTATTGAAAATACGGGCAACCTTGATGCGCAGCCTATGCTGCCTGTAGTAATCGAAAAAAAGTGTTTCGGCGCAGCGTTTGCCCTCGTCATAGCAGGAGCGTTCACCTATGGGATTAACGTGGCCCCAGTATGCCTCTTGCTGTGGGTGGACTTGTGGATCGCCATACACCTCACTAGTGGATGCCTGAAATATTTTTGCGCCTGTGCGCTTGGCCAAGCCCAACATATTGATTGCGCCGTGCACACTGGTCTTCGTAGTTTGTACGGGGTCATGCTGATAGTGGATCGGTGATGCGGGGCAAGCCAGATTATAAATTTCGTCCACTTCTACATATAAAGGGAACGTAACATCGTGTCGCAGCATTTCAAAGTTTGGCTGGTCCATCAGTTCGACAATATTGTCTTTATTGCCGGTGAAAAAATTGTCCACGCAAATGACGTCGTGTCCCTCGCGGACCAAACGTCGACACAAATGAGAGCCCAGAAACCCCGCGCCGCCCGTTACCAGTACCCGTTTTCTCAAATGCATTATGTTTTTACAACCTGTCTAGCACACACGGCTTGTAGGGTTTCGGGATGACCACACACCGGGGCGCTACACGTCAATCCGCAAAGGGATGGCGCAGCACGATAGTCTCCACTCGATCGGGACCCGTCGAAATGATGTCGATAGGCGCTCCCACGATGGTTTCTATCCTGTGGATATAATTGCGCGCTGCCTGCGGTAACTGCTCCAGTGTTTTAGCACCCAGGGTGGATTCACTCCAGCCGGGAACTTCTTCGTATACCGGCACCAGACCCTCGTAATCATCAGAGTCCATCGGGTTGAGTACGGGCTTACCATCTTTGCAGGTATATCCCACACAGATCCGAATCGTTTCCAGGCCATCCAACACATCCAGCTTGGTGAGACACAGGCCACTGACGGAGTTGATATTGACGGCCGTACGCAGTGCGAACGCATCAAACCAACCGCAGCGACGCGCTCTACCAGTGGTCGCACCAAATTCGTGACCTTTTTTGGCGAGATGCTCACCGGTTGCATCGAACAATTCTGTGGGGAAAGGGCCGGAACCAACACGGGTGGTGTAAGCCTTGGTGATGCCCAGTACATAGTCCAGGTACAGTGGACCAAAACCGGAACCTGTCGCCGTACCGCCAGCTGTCGTATTGGAGCTGGTCACAAAGGGGTAAGTGCCGTGGTCAATATCCAACAGCGAACCCTGTGCGCCCTCGAACATGATATTCGCGCCTGCCCGACGATACTGATGGAGGATCCCGGTGACATCGGCCATCATCGGCAGCAATTCCCGGCCCATTTCCAAGGTCTCGGCCAGCACCTTGTCTACGCTGACAGCCTCCACCTTATAATAGTTTTCCAGGAAGAAGTTGTGGTACTCCATCACTTCGCGTAGTTTGTGTTCAAAGCGCTTCTCATCCTGCAAATCACCCAGACGCAGACCGCGCCGACCGACCTTGTCCTCATAGGCCGGACCGATGCCACGACCAGTGGTTCCGATCTTCTCCTCGCCGCGTCGAATTTCACGCGCCTGATCCAGCGCAGCATGGTAGGGCAGGATCAGCGGGCAGGCGGGAGAGATTTTCAGGCGTTCACGCACGGGTACACCCTGGGCTTCCAACTCGACGATTTCCTTTAGCGCTGCCTCCGGAGACAACACTACGCCATTGCCGATCAGGCAAGCGACATTTTCTCGCAGGATACCGGAGGGGATAAGGTGCAACACGGTTTTTTCACCGTCGATAACGAGTGTATGCCCGGCATTGTGCCCGCCCTGAAACCGCACTACTGCGCTGGCCTGATCCGTCAGCAGATCAACAATCTTGCCCTTACCCTCGTCACCCCACTGGGTCCCCAGGACTACTACATTCTTACTCATTATTTTGGCTCTTGTTTTAAAACTGCTTCGGATATGCGCGCGACTGTTTGTCTACACACGGTCATTGGAAATGAGGGGCTGTACCAGCCACTCTTCACCCTGCTCAACAAGTTGACGGTCGCAGCGCGAATCCACAGCCCCCGACAGACAGTTAATAACTACCTCACCTGCCGCTCTCAACTCACGCACTTGCTGATCCAGCGCAGGATCGTCTACATCCGGCATACTGATCGCGCCACCGACGATGGCCGCTGCGGGCAACAATGCCACTATTGCTTTCAAATCGGTGTTGAATCCGGTGGCCGGCCTGGCCCTGCCATACACGGCACCGACATCATTATAGCGACCACCATTGGCCAGGGCCTGGCCGCAGCCGGCCACATAAGCCGCAAAAACCAGGCCAGTGTGATAGTGGTAGCCGCGCAATTCCGCCAGATCAAAATAAATGTCCAGGTCAGGTAATTGCCGACGAATATCACAGGCCACCTCCTGCAATGCGTCCACCCCCACTAACGCGTCAGGCGCGGTCTTGGTAAATAATACCCGGGCCTCTGCCAACACGGTTTCGTCACCGTGTAAATCGACCAGTGCAATAATCAGTGCGGCGACCTCTGGCCTCACGTCCGCCAGTGCCTGGCGCAAATCCGGCACTGATTTACGCTGCAGGGCATCAAAAACGGTCTTTTCCTTGTGACTACTCAGTCCAGCTCTGGCCAACACCGCCTCATAGATGCCCACATGGCCGAGATCCAGGGTTACCCCGGCGAGTCCGACGGAATCCAGCGTCGCCAGCATCAGGCGCACGATTTCCACATCCGCACCCAGACTGTCATCGCCATAGAGTTCCGCACCCAACTGAATCGGCGAGCGCGAGGCCAACAGGGATTTCGGGCGGGTGTGTAAAGTTGACCCTGCATAACACAGCCGGGTCACACCCTCCTCTGCCAGACTGTGCGCATCTATGCGGGCGACCTGAGGGGTAATGTCGGCGCGAATCCCCAGCGTGCGGCCGCTGAGTTGATCGGTAAGTTTGAAGGTGAGCATATCCAGATCCTCACCCAAACCTACCAGCAGGGATTCGGTAAACTCCATCAGCGGCGGGATAACCAAGCGGTATCCCCAACTTCGATACAGATCCAACAGCACACGACGCAGGGACTCCACAGATTCTGCCTGCACAGGGAGCACTTCCTCCATCCCATCGGGAAGTTGCCAGTGATCTACAGTAGACATCTCATTCACCCGGCCTTAATGCACCAAATACAGAATAGCGAGCCCGAACAGCATGCTGCCCAGCCCGACATTGCGAATCACTCTGTCATCCATTTGCTCTGCCACTGTCAGCATAGCCCGCCAACGGTTGGGGCTGATAAATGGCAGCAGGCCTTCGACAATGAAAACCAGCGCAACCGCAACCGGAAGGATCTGCCAGAAACCCACACACGCTCCCAAAGTACAGTCTTAGAACAATGTCATACCCATTTCGCCGAGACATAAAGCCACGGCGGTGGGCAGAGCAGGCTAAACCTGATTCGTTACTTTTCCTGCTTCCCGCCACTGGAATCTTTCAAATAACGAAAAAACTCGCTGTCAGGCTGCAGCAGCATAATGTCACTGTTGCCTTGGAAAGCGTCTTGATAGGCCCTGAGACTGCGGGTAAACGAGTAAAACTCTGGATCCACATTGAAGGCCTCGGCATAGAGACCGGTGGCCGTTGCATCACCCTCACCACGAATCAGTTCCGAATCGCGGTAGGCATTTGCTTTCAGTACCGTGACCTCGCGATCAGCTGCAGCTTGAATACCTTCCGCCAGTTCCTGCCCCTGCGAACGGTGCTCGCGGGCCTCCTTTTCGCGCTCGGCGTTCATCCGCTGATACACAGACTCCGACACATCCGGTGGCAAATCGATTTGCTTGACCCGCACGTCGATCACTTCAACGCCCAGCTCTTCCTGCGCAACGACTGTTAGCTCCTCGGTGAGGGCTTGCATTAACTCGTCGCGTTCACCGGACACGACTTCCTGGATAGTACGTATGGCGACCTGGTTGCGCAAACCGTTATTAATACGCTGCGCCAGCAAAGTTATCGCGCGCGATTCTTCACCGTTGGTAGCCGTATAGAACTTTTCTGTGTCCGATACCTTGAATTTGGCATAGGAATCTACGATCAGCGCTTTTTTCTCCTGAGTAAAGAAGCGCTCAGGGGTGGAGTCCACCGTCAGTATCCGCCCATCGAACTTACGCACATTGTTCACGAAGGGAATCTTGATATGCAGGCCCGGCTCGATGTTCGGGTTGACCACCTCCCCGAACTGCAAGAGCACGCCACGCTCAGTTTCCTTGATGACATAGAGCGAGTTACTGAGCAGCAATAATGCTGCCAGAGCGATAAAAATAAAGGTTACATTGCGTCCGGACATGTTCAGCGCCCTCCCCTTCGGCCATCGGTGGCAGCGGCGTCGCGACGCAACTGTTCAGTAACGGCATTGGTCAATTCACGAACGTTAGAGCTGTCCATCTTTAGTTCGCCACTAGCAGTACTGCGCTGACTACGCTCGGCCAACTTGTCCAGCGGCAGGTACATTACATTGTTGCCGCCTTCAACGTCGACCATCACTTTATTGGTCTGGCTGAGCACAGCTTGAACTGCATCCAGATAAAGTCGTTCGCGGGTCACTTCTGGTGATTTTTGATATGCGGCTAACAAGCGATTAAAACGCTCTGCCTCACCTTCGGCGTTGGCGATAACCTGCTCCCTATAGGCACTGGCTTCTTCAATCTGACGCTGAGCACCGCCGCGCGCCTCGGGGACAATACCATTGGCGTAGGCCTGTGCTTCATTCTGCAGCCTTTCCTCGTCTTCGCGAGCCTTAATAACATCGTCAAAGGCGGCCTGCACCTGCGTGGGCGGCTTGGACTCGTCTATCGTGACCTTGCTCACCAGAATACCGGTTTCATAAAGATTGATGTATTCCTGCAGACGCAGCTCGACATCTACTGCGATCTGCGCACGACCTTCGGTCAGCACCATATCCATGGTCGTGCCACCGACCACATGACGCAGGGCGCTCTGAGCTGCATGCTGCAGGGAGCGCTCCGGATCGCGCACCTTAAGAATGAAATCTACCGGGTTATCGATCACATACTGTACCGAGAGTTTTACCTCGACGATGTTTTCATCCTGCGTGAGCATAATCTCGCGGAAGCTGCTCGAACGGACTTTTGTGATGTTCAACAAACTCACTTCATCCACTAGCGGCGGATTCCAGTGCAAACCCGGTTGGACCGTATCGTAGTACTTGCCAAACCGCAGCACGACGCCTCGCTCCTGCTGGTCAACCTGATAAAAGCCCAGCGCCGCCCAAATCACTACGGCAACAACGAGTAAGATACCCAACGCCGCCCCCGAAAATCCCGACCCGCCGCCGCTACTGGAGGACGAGCCCCCACCAAACAACCCGGCCATCTTGGCCTGTAACTTTTTCAGAGCTTCATCCAGATCGGGCGGCCCCTGATTGCCACCGCCCCAAGGGTCTTTTGGCTTATTGTTTCCGCCACCCGGTTCATTCCAGGCCATATGCAACTCCTAGTTTTAACTTAAAAAAAACAGTCTATCAAAATTTCCGCCTGAGGTACGCAGCACTTAGCACACACCCGCATTTAAAAAAGCGGTTCCGGACCCTTCTTCATCAATCGATTCCAGTCTGCACGAGGCAGACGCACAGTCAGATGCGCGACTCCATCATCGCCATAGTCTTCTGTCTCCACAGCACCCATATTATAGAACGCTGCACGCAGGCTTCCCTCGTTGGGATCCAGATGCAGCTCTTGCGAGACCATATCCTGTCCGACCAGTTCTGCGATCGCCTGCACTAGTAGTTCTGTACCTACTCCGGTGGCGGCACTCAGCCACACCCGTTCCGGTATTCCATCCGCGTTTCGCTCCAGTCGGGGCGACTGCTCCAGCAGATCCAACTTGTTGTAGACCTGTAGCTGGGGAATGTCCTGCGCGCCAATCTCCGCCAGCACATCCTGTACCTGATCGATATTGTGCGCCCTATCCTCAGTGGCTGCATCCAACACATGCAACAACAGATCTGCATTCAAGGTTTCTTCCAGCGTCGCCTTGAACGCATCAACCAGCTTGTGCGGCAGGTGCGAGATAAAACCCACCGTATCGGCGAATATCACCGGGCCGACGTTTTCCAATTCCACTCTGCGCAAGGTGGGATCCAGGGTCGCAAATAATTGATCGGCCACATACACGGTGGATTCAGTGATGCGGTTAAACAAGGTAGACTTCCCGGCATTGGTATAACCCACAAGCGACACAGTGGGTATCTCAGCCCGGGTGCGCGAACGGCGCCCCTGCTCTCGCTGTTTGCGTACTTTCTCCAGTCTGGCGGTGATAGATTTTAATCGCACGCGCAGGAGCCGGCGGTCCGTCTCCAACTGGGTTTCACCCGGACCGCGTAATCCGATACCGCCTTTTTGTCGCTCAAGGTGGGTCCAGCCTCGCACCAGGCGAGTCGACATATGCCGCAGCTGCGCCAGTTCGACTTGCAGCTTCCCTTCGTGGGTCCTGGCCCGCTGGGCGAAGATATCCAGTATCAGGCCGGTGCGATCCAATACCCGACACTGCAGCTCCTTCTCAAGATTACGCTCCTGACTGGGTTTAAGTGCGTGATTGAACATCACAATCTCTGCAGACTCTAGCTCTACCTGCTCGCGAATCTCCTGCAGTTTTCCGCTGCCCACAAACATATGAGGATGAGGCGCAGTCCTGGCGCCCATCACAAAGGCTACCGGATCACCTCCAGCAGATAGCACAAGCTCCTCAAATTCACGAGGATCTTCGCGCTCTAATTCACTGGCAATATTCAGGTGAACGAGCACAGCACGCTCCCCCGAATCGGGACGGTCAAAAAACAAGTCTACCTCTTCAGGTTAGATGCACGGTGACGAATTTCCTGCAAGCAACAGCCTGCACGACGTTTAACTTGCGTCTTCGTCATCGTCCTGTGGGCTCTGCAAAGGCACGCGCACCACGCGGGAAGGAACAACGGTGGAAATCGCATGCTTGTAGACCATCTGGCTCACGGTATTCTTCAGCAGGACGACAAACTGATCGAAAGATTCAATCTGACCCTGCAGTTTAATCCCATTGACCAGATAGATAGAAACGGGTACCCGTTCCTTACGTAAAATGTTCAAATAAGGGTCTTGTAGAGTATGCCCTTTTGACATAAGTCTCTCCTAATAAGGCTCAACACGAGCCGAAACGTTAATATGGACCAACCTCTTACCCGTTTTTTAAACGCCGGACTCTGCCGGTTTTCAAAATAGATATCGGGCCTTCAATCCAGCCGGGCACAGTATAATGCATTTGGGCCAGACTTATAGTGGGGGCCGTTCAAGATAGTTCAAGGCCAAAGTCAGCGGTGTTTGGCCTGCGCCGCCCTCATGTGCGTCTGAACTCCCGTCAAATGCCAGTTTTCCACTCCGATCGGTATATATCCAGCACAGATGAGGCCATTTCCGCAACCAGGTGAGTTGGCGCTTGGCCAACTGCCGGGTCGCAGCTTCGGCATTTTTCACCGCTTCATCCAGGCCGCACTCCCCCTGCAGGTATTGCCACAACTGCCGATAACCGACCGCGCGTATCGCTGGCAGTGCAGCATGCAGATCCGAGCGCTGCCAAAGGCGTTGCACCTCCTCCTGCAACCCCGCTTCCATCATCAGCGCAAAGCGTCGGGCAATGCGCTGATGCAGTATCGCGCGCTCCAGCGGGCAAATCACCATTTGCACTATGCGGCAATGCGCAAAGGCGGGGGCCGCACGCTTGCTATGCCATTGGGTTAAGGTCACGCCGCTGGCCCGATACACCTCCAGGGCGCGACTCAGGCGCTGAGAGTGACGGGCGTGGATACGGGCAGCGGCCTGCGGGTCCACCAGCGCCAGCTTTTGGTGGATATGCGGCCAGCCGTGCGCCTCAGCTTCAGCGGTAATCTCCGCTCGGATAGCGGGATCCGCTGCCGGCATATCGGAAAGCCCCTCCAGAAAGGCCTTGAAATACAACATGGTGCCGCCCACCAGCAGCGGCGTCTTGCCGCGCGCAATAATGTCTGCCACTACCCGATTGGCATCTGCCACGAAATCCGCCGCGGAGTAGGCCTCTGCGGGGTCGCGAATATTAATGAGGTGATGGGGATAATCTGGCTTGGCGCTACCAATGTCCAGGCCGCGGTAGACCAGCGCAGAATCAACGCTGATCAGTTCGCAGTCCAGCTGCTGCGCCAGCTCTATGGCGAGATCCGTCTTGCCCGAGGCGGTGGGGCCCATCAGACAAATCAGCATGGGGGTATCGGCGTTCACTAGTACTCCTTCAGACAATCGAGGACCTAGCGGCCACGCAAAAACAGCTTATCCAGCTCGTCCAGTCCCATCTGAATCCAGGTGGGGCGACCGTGGTTACACTGGCCGGAGCGCTCGGTCTCCTCCATATCTCGCAGCAGTGCATTCATCTCGGGAATGGTCAGGCGGCGGTTGGCACGAACCGATCCGTGGCAGGCCATCGTCGACAGTATTTCATCCATGTGCGCCTCGATGCGCTCCGAACTGCCGAACTCAATCAGGTCTGCCAAGACGTCTCGCAACAGCTGCTCTACATTGGAATCGCGCAACACCACAGGTATCTGACGAATCACCAGACTTTCCTCGCCGCCCTCCTCAACCGCCAGACCCAAGCGCTGGAACAAATCACGGTGCTCGATGGCGATCTGCACTTCCCGCTGGCTGACCGCCACGGACTGCGGTACCAACAGGGGTTGGCTACGAATACCAGAATCGCCGCGAGCGGCCTTGAGGCGCTCATAGGTAATGCGCTCATGAGCGGCATGCATATCCACTAACACCATGCCGTGAGCGTTCTCGGCCAGAATATAGATGCCTTTTAGCTGGGCCAGCGCATAGCCCAGCGGCGGAACGTCCTCGGGGGACTCCGCCACAGGCAAACCATGCAAACGACCGTAGCCGTATAACTGCCCACCTACCTGTGCCGCCGTTGGCGCAGAAGATCCGAACGCTCTGCCAGCCACCACCGGGCGGCCCGCGTCCGGGCGACCCGCGCTGGGCGCACCCCAGGCCAGCGCGCTCTGACTGCGAATCTCGCCCGTTGCCGTGTCTATCGCCATGCCATCATCAGTTGCCAACAGCTGCCCAGCCGATGGCTCGCACGCGGACTCTTGGCCCGGGCGCACATCGGCGAGGGCGCGATGCAAGCTGGAGAAGATAAAATTGTGTATCGCGCGACCATCCCGAAAACGCACCTCATGCTTGGTGGGATGCACATTGACATCGACCTGCGCCGGATCCAGTTCCAGGAAGAGCACGAACGCCGGGTGGCGACCGTGATAGAGCACATCGCGATACGCCTGCTTCACGGCATGCGCGATTAAACGATCACGAATAACACGACCATTGACGAAGAAATACTGCAGGTCGGCCTGACTGCGAGAAAACGTCGGCAGCCCAACCCAACCTGACAAGCGGTAGGGCGGCACCAAGGATTCAATCGCGATAGCCTGTTCGATAAACGCTGGCCCGCAGATCGCCGCCACGCGACGCCGGCTCTCTACCTGTGCTACAGCGGCTTTGAGGTTGTGCACCACCCTACCATTATGGCGCAGTGTGAAAGTCACATCGAAGCGCGACAGCGCCAAGCGTTTTACCACTTCCTCGAGGTGATTGAACTCGGTCTTCTCGGTGCGCAGGAACTTACGCCGCGCCGGGGTATTGAAGAACAGATCGCGCACCTCTACTGTCGTGCCACGGGGGTGGGGCGCAGGCTTGAGTTGCACCTCCATTTCGCGGCCCTCACAGGCGGCACTGCTGCCCTCACTACCGTGTTCATTGGCGTTACTGGTGAGTGTTAAGCGCGAGACTGAACCAATACTGGCCAGAGCTTCACCCCGAAACCCGAGACTGCCTAAGCGTTCAAGATCTTCCAGAGAGGCGATTTTGCTGGTGGCGTGACGCGCCAGAGCCAGGCTCATATCATCGACGGGAATACCGCTGCCGTTGTCGCGGATCCGTATCAGCTTGGCGCCACCAGCTTCCACATCGATTTCAATGCGGGTCGCCCCCGCATCGAGGCTGTTTTCCAACAATTCTTTAGCGACCGAAGCGGGGCGTTCGACGACTTCACCAGCGGCGATCTGGTTAGCCAATCTGGAACTGAGCAATAGAATTTTGGGCATCGAAGCGGCTTTATCAGCTCTTGGGGATGTTCAGCTTCTGTCCCACCAGAATCCTCGAGCTATTGTTGATACTGTTATAGCTCTTGAGATCAGCCAGCGGAATACGGAAGCGATCGGCAATGCCCGACAGTGTATCACCCCGCGCGATGGTGTACTCCCGGGCACCCTGCTGCTTTTGCCACGCCAGCAGGGTGCCGGACGGCGGATGTGCCTGGAACCACTCATGAATACCGCGATGGATCGCAACAGCCATTTTCTTCTGGTAGGCCGTACTAGCCAACAGGCCGGCTTCCTGAGGATTCGAGATAAAACCGGTCTCCACCAGAATGGAGGGGATGTCTGGCGATTTCAGCACCGCGAAACCAGCCTGCTCGACCTGCCGTTTGTGGAGTTTGGCTACGCCATCGACATTCTGTAGTACTTTATCACCCAGTTTCAGACTGGTATCCAGGGTTGACGTCATGGACAGATCGGCCAACACCCCAGCCAGCACATCATCCTTATCGGACAAACTCACCCCCCCTACGAGGTCGGCGGCGTTTTCCCGCTGCGCCAGGTATTCCGCCGCAGTACTGGTAGCGCCGCCGGTAGACAGTGCATAGACCGAGGCCCCATGCGCTTCTTTGCGTTTGAATGCATCCGCGTGAATGGACACAAACAAATCCGCCTGGCGTTCGCGCGCCAGGTCCCTGCGCCCCTTGAGACTCACGTAGTAATCGCCGGTACGGATCAGCGTCGGCTTAAACCCGGAGTCGGCCTGAAAGAGTGCGGTCAGCTCGCGGGAGATGGCCATTACCACATGTTTTTCCAGCACCCGGTTTGGGCCCGTTGCACCGGGATCCTCACCACCGTGACCGGCATCAATGGCAATAATCAGGTCACGCTTGGCAGAGTGCTGAACGGTTTTTTTAACTCCCGCAGTCTTTCCCTGCTGGTCGTATAAATCCAACACCAGGCGATCGCCTGCCTGCTCATTGGCTTTTAGTGCAAAACTGCGGGGATCGACTTCGTCGGTAAGCTCCAGGACCACGCGCAGGTCATCGCCGTAGCGCACAGCGGAACGCACGGACGACACAGGGGTACCAGAGAACTGCAGGAGGGACAGATCAGCACCCAGCCGGGTGTCCTGAATATCCAGCACAATGCGGCCGGGATCAGACAATACGATCAAGGAATGCTGGGCAGGACCGGAGAGATCGAAGACAATTCGCGTGTGATCAGGTGCTCGCCACAGGCGCACGTCCTGCACCTCCGCTGCCCACGCAGAGGGCCCACCCAGAAAAACCAGGACCACCAAGATCCACCATGCCCTGCCCATATCACTCCCACTCATAACGCTATTTTCTTTAGGCCTGGGTCTAAGCCCCGGCTCCTGTGCGCAATTGCGCCAGTACCCGTCTACCCTGCTCGGTCGCCGCACTGTAAAGCAATCGTCGACCCTGTCCTATCTTTTCTATGGTAATCACTAAATCTGGCGAGGGCAAAGCGCCCAAGCCTCGCTCAGGCCATTCCACCAGACAAACCGCCAAATCACCAAAATAATCGCGAATACCCATAAATTCCAGCTCCTCAGGGTCTCCAAGGCGGTACAGATCGAAATGAAACACCTCTAGATCTGGCAAGCGATAGGGTTCTACCAGGGTATAGGTGGGGCTCTTGACCGCTCCCGTATGCCCCAGTGACTGAATAAACCCCCGGCTGAAGGTCGTCTTCCCCATACCCAGATCACCTTGCAGAAAGATCACAAGGCCGGGCTCGCACACCGCACCCAGCCGCGTGCCGAGACGCACCATCTCGGCCTCGTTCGCGGCCTCTATTGTGGTTATTTCCTGTGTCATCCGAGCAATAATCGCATATGAGGCATCAAGTCCGAAGCCACCAAGCCACGCTGCCCTTCTGCGGCGGCGGCATCCGCCGCCGCACCGTGCAGGCACACAGCCAGTGCCACCGCATCCAGGGGCGGCAAATGCTGGGCCAGCAAAGCACCGATGACACCACTGAGAACATCGCCCATACCGCCACTGGCCATACCAGGATTACCGTAGTCGCTCAGCAAGAGACTCTCGCCATCAGTTATCAGCGTGCCATTCCCCTTGAGAAGGACGACGCCGCCGTAGCGCGCCTGCAAGGCGCAGACGGCAGCAAAACGGTCCGCCTGCACTTGGGCAGTTGACCATGACAACAACCGCGCGGCCTCGCCGGGGTGGGGCGTCAACACCCGGTTATCGGCAGAGCCAATATCGCCCAGTATACCACTGGCCAGCAAATTCAGACCATCGGCATCGAGTACCAGCGGCTTACCACTGATCAGGGCTAGCTGCAGCAGCTCCACAGCCCAGGGCGACTGCCCAAGCCCGGGGCCTACAACCAGCACGTTGGCCGCCTCCAGCATGGGCGTGAAATCATGCGGCGCGCTGATGCCACGGGGCATCGCTTCCGGCATTCTGGCCACTAGAGCTGCGACATGTTCCGGCCGCGTTGCCACCTGCACCAGACCGGCACCACAGCGCAGCGCAGCTTCGCCAGCGAGCGCCGCCGCGCCGGCAAAGCCGTAGTCACCGCCCGCCACCAGCACGGTGCCATACAACCCTTTGTGGGCAGTAGCGGGTCTCGCAGGAAGACGTGCCAGCAGCGACTCAAGTTCAAGGCGCGAACAATTCGCGGGACAGGCTGAATAGACTTCGGGCGGAACAGCCAGGTCGGAGAATTGCAAAGCGCCGGTATAGTCCGGTGCCTGTAGTGTAAAGAGCCCCCGCTTCAACCCGATGAAAGTGACGGTAAGGTCTGCATGCACTGCCGAACCCAGCACACGCCCCGTATCCGAGCAAAGCCCAGAGGGAATATCGACCGCCAACACCGGTGCACCACAGGTATTGATAGCGTCGATGGCCGGCACATAGTCGCCGCGCACATCACCGCCGAGCCCGGTACCCAGCAGCGCATCGACGATTACCCCCTCCCCTACCAGCGACACCTCCCCGAAAGTGACTATCTTTACACCGTTGGCGAGGGCCTGCTGCCGCGCCAACAGCGCATCACCGACAATTTTTCCGGGATCTCCCACCTGCGAGATGGTGACCGGGATGCCACGTTTGTGGCCCATGTCGGCGATCAGGAAGCCGTCGCCACCGTTGTTGCCGGTGCCACACAGGATCTGCAAACACGCTGGCTCGGGCCAGACTTCCAACAGACACCCCAAAGCAGCCTCCGCAGCGCGTGACATCAGTGTGATGCCAGGAATCTTGTGATCGTGAATGGCGCAGTGATCCAGCGCGCGGGTTTGTGCTGCGGTGTACAGGATTTCAGTGCCTAGCATTATCTTGTTGCCTTTTTGTTTCGCTGTTACCTGCTGTCGGTTGTGGCCTTCTTTTCTACTTGCGTGCTAAGGGCAAGGATGAAAGGCTGTACATAGACCAAAAAGAAGCACATCAAAAACTTACTTCTGTCAGAATTATACCTACAAGCCCATAACTGGTCGCTCCAATTTGCCACAACAGCCCACACAGCAGCCCCCCGAAGACCTGGTACAAAAAATCCGGGAATGGGCCACCGAGCTTGGATTTCAGCAAATAGGCATCAGCGGCGTAGACCTCGGCGAACACGAGGACTATCTGCAAAAATGGCTGGATGCAGGGTATCACGGGAGCATGGAATACATGGCCCGCCACGGTAGCAAGAGAACTCGGCCCGACGAACTGGTGCCTGGCACCCTGCGGGTAATCTCGCTTCGCATGAACTACCTGGAGCGCGATACACAGGCACTTGAGGTCCTCGCCTCACCACACAAAGCCTATATATCCCGTTATACCCTGGGGCGGGACTATCACAAGTTGGTACGCAAACGGCTATCCCAACTGGCAAGCCGTATCAAGACGGAAATGGGCAGTGGTGCGTTCCGGGCCTTCGTCGATAGCGCCCCGGTACTGGAGCGCGCAGCCGCCGAAAAAGCAGGGCTGGGATGGATCGCCAAGAACACCATGTTGATCAACCGCGAGGCGGGCTCCTGGTTTTTCCTCGGGGAGATATTTACCGACCTGCCGCTACCCATAGACGACGCGTACGCCGGCAAACATTGCGGTACCTGTTCGGCCTGTCTGGACATTTGCCCAACGAGCGCGTTCATCGGCCCGTTCCAGTTGGACGCGCGCAAGTGTATCTCTTACCTCACGATTGAGCATCACGGCAGTATCGATCCCGAATTGCGCCCGCTGATGGGCAACCGTATTTTTGGTTGCGACGACTGCCAACTGTGCTGCCCCTGGAACAAGTTCGCACAGGCCACCGACGAGGGTGATTTCAAACCACGGCACGGCTTGGCGGATGTCGAACTGGTGACGCTCTTCGAGTGGGATGAAAAGACGTTTCTGGCAAAAACGGAAGGCTCTGCCATCCGCCGCATTGGTTATGAGCGTTGGCTGCGTAATCTTGCCGTGGCGCTGGGCAACGCGCCGCGCTCAGAATCAGTGGTTAATGCGCTGCTGGCCCGCCGGCAGCATACTTCGCCACTGGTTCGGGAGCATGTAGCCTGGGGCCTGCAACAACACGGCGCTACGCCAGATTGAGAAAGTGCTCGCGGTAGTAGCGCATTTCATTGATAGATTCGCGAATATCGTCCAGCGCCTGATGGGTTCCGGTCTTGGTAAAGCCGGCTTCCAACTCGGGGCGCCATCGCTGCATCAAGATTTTTAGCGTACTGACATCCAGGTTGCGATAGTGAAAGAAGGCTTCGAGCTGCGGCATGTGTCTGGCCATAAACCGCCGATCCTGGCAGATCGTATTGCCACACATAGGCGAGCTTCCCGCAGGCACCCACAGCTCCAGAAAGGCGATCGTTTCCTGCACCGTCCGGTGCTCGTCATAATCGCTGACCTTGACCCTGTCCACCAAACCGGTGCGCGTGTGGTGGCTGGTATTCCATTCATCCATTGCGTTCAATTTTGCGGTACTCTGGCGTACCGCAATCACCGGCCCTTCGGCGAGAGTGTTGAGATCCGTATCGGTAACAATGGTGGCAATTTCAATGACTGCGTCTGTATCCGGGTCCAGGCCCGTCATCTCCATATCGACCCAAATGAGGTTGTTAGCGTTTTGCATGCGAAGCTTGCCCTGAATTACCCGAGGATTCGCCAGTGTAACAAATTGCCTCGACAGACCAAGGCCATATCCCAATAATGACTATATGAGCAAACGTAAACTCAGCCGACAACAGGCCTGGCGCATCGAAAAAATTCAGGGGGAGCGTGCCAAGCGCGCCACACGTCGTGATACCGATGCGCAGGATGCGCTCGGCAGTGGCGAGTTGGGCCCGGAACAGGATGGACTCGTGGTCGCGCACTACGGGACACAAGTCGCGGTCGAATCCGAGCCGGGGAAGAGCCAGCGCTGTCATTTACGTGCCAATCTGGAAGGCCTGGTCACCGGTGACCAGGTGGTCTGGTGTGAAGGCGACCCTATGGGCGTGGTTGTCGCCCAGAGGGAACGGCACAGCGTGCTCTCGCGCCCTGACCCCTACGGCAAACTGAAACCCGTGGCGGCCAATATCGACCAGATCATGCTGGTGATTGCCCCCAGGCCTGAACCCCACGCAAACCTCATTGATCGCTATTTGGTAGCGGCCGAAGTCGTCGGCATCGAACCGGTCATTCTGCTCAATAAAATGGATTTGCTAGCCGCGGAACCCGCTTTGCAAGCAGAGATGGACGAGCTACTGGCGATATACCCCACTCTCGGCTATCGGGTCATTCGCACATCGATCAAGGACAGTGGGCTGGACGAACTGCACAGTGCGCTGTTCGAGCGCACCAGCGTATTTGTAGGGCAGTCTGGCGTCGGTAAATCATCACTGGTGAATGTGTTGCTGCCAGAGGCAGATATTCGCGTGGGCCCTCTCTCTGAAAGCACGCAAAAAGGTACGCATACAACAACCACTGCGCTACTTCTGCACCTGAATTGCGGTGGTACCCTGATCGACTCCCCGGGAATTCGCGAATTTGGCTTATGGCACATGAGCAAGGAGCAGGTGGAGCAGGGTTTTCGCGAGTTCCTTCCGTTGCTGGGAACGTGCAAGTTTCGAGATTGCCAGCATCAGCGCGAGCCGGGGTGTGCGATTCTCGCGGGCGAAGAGTCCGGTGCAATCAGTGAGCGCAGGCTGGACAGTTATCGGCGTATTGTGGCGAGCCTGGAAGAAGGCTAGATTTTGCCATCGAGCCGGATTGGGCACCCTTCGTTATGCCCGTTCTCGAAACCCCCTACCCCCGCTTTGACCGACGCTATCGGTAGGAACCCAGCGCCTCACCCATCCGAGTAGCCGCCCCGGCAAGATACTGTCCATCGAAGGTCATCGCCCCCTCAGGAAACAGCAGGATCACCGTAGAACCGAGCATAAAGCGCCCCATTTCGTCACCCTTGGCGAGCTCCACTGACTCTGGCAGATTCGCATAGTCTACAGACACAGGACGCTTCGTCGGCGGCGCTACCTGCCCTGACCAAACAGTTTCGATGCCCGCCACGATCATTGCCCCAACCAGGATCATCGCCATTGGACCTTGGTCTGTCTCGAAATAACATACCAGTCGCTCATTGCGAGCAAACAAGCGATCGACATTCTCTGCGGTCACAGCATTGACCGAAAACAACTGTCCGGGGATATAACACGTCCCGGTCAAGCGTCCCGCCACCGGCATATGCACCCGGTGATAATCCTTGGGGGAGAGATAGATGGTGGCGAACGCCCCACCCTGAAACTGCGCCGCCCGCGCCTCATCACCACCCAATAAGTCCTCGGTAGAGAAATACCGCCCCTTGGCTTGAAACAACAACCCGTTAGCGATGTCACCCGACTGACTGATTACCCCGTCGGCAGGGCAGAGAATATCGGCATCAGCCAGCGGCCGTGCCCCATCACGCAGAGCACGCGTAAAAAAGTCATTGAAGCAAGCGTAGCGGGTGCAGTCGGACTCCACCGCCTCCGACATATCCACATCAAAATGCTGGATAAATTGTCGGATAAGCCAGTTCTTTAGCCACTCGGGATGACGCAGTCCAGCCAGAAAGCCCGTACAACGAGACAGCAGGTGCTGCGGCACAATATTTTGAAACAAAATGAAGATTTTATCCATAGCACCTAGTATAACGCGTCATTGTCATGGGGTGTACAGGGTATCCACAACATCAGGCCGCGATCCGAATGACTCCCTACCAAGGAGTTCGCCTACTGCGCACTCAAAACGAAGGTGAATTAAAAAGAGAAGTGGGCTAAGAAAGGCCTGTAAAACTGCACATCCGCTGCGATTGCGGCGAGTGCTCACAATAAAAAAGCCCCGGCAGCAAAACTACCGGGGCTTTTATTGATCAACCATATGCTAGAAACGGCGGCCAATATGCGCCGAAAACATAGCGACAGAACTTTTGTTAAAGTCGATATCGGCCTGGTTCTCCGCCCATTGAACACGCACGGTTGTGTACCAATTCTCCCAGCCAAAGGGATCTGGAACACGTACTTCACTGGCCAGAACGTACACATCTGCATCGTTGGTTTGATTAAAAATCGGGTTAACCTTGTCACCGTCAAGGCTCTGGTAGACGGCGCGATTCAGCCAGACGTATTTGCCTGAGTCATAGGCAAAGCTGACGCCAAGTTCGTAGCCATCCTGAGCCATGGCATCGCCGTCCAGGGCTTTATCGATATAGGCAGCACTGGGATGGACGGTAATATTATCGCCGCCAAAATTAAAGGTATAACCCAGTTCGATGCGTGTTAAATCACCTTCACGATTCAGCAGCTTCTGCTGTGCCTGAGTCAACCCAAGTCCCTGCCCACTTCGCTCATGGTCGAGTTCGGCCTTCCTGACGTTGGCGATAAACTCCAGACCGGTACCAAACATCTTGTCCCAGGTGAGGCGGCCGCCACTGGTAGTGCGCTCGGTTGAGCTGCGGTTCTGGCCCAACAGGTAGGGGTTTTCCCAGACTTCAACCTTGGCAAGACCCGGCGCGAGACCCGCCAGCTCGATACCACCGAGCGAGTCGAAGTCGTGACGCACAGCCAGCACGGTGTTAGTGGAAAAATCGAGTGAATCCTCGACCGCTGTGCCGAGATAGACCCGAGTCTTCTTATCGGCAAAGGTATAGCCGAGATTGTAGTTAAAGCTTGGGATGATGATGTCAGTGTTATCGGGGGAGTCGTACTGGTAAATGTCATCGTTGCTCAGATCAATACTCAAAACCTCAGCGAGAAAGTTTGACTCTACCTGGCCTCCGGCAGCGCCCAAAGTAAGAAATCCTGAAAAGCCAGCTTCAGAGGGAATAGCATCCATCGCCGATGCAGACATCGCCAGTGTAGAAATTACCACGGATAATATTGTCTTTTTCATCGTTTAATTCTCCAGAACACATAGTCAGATGGAATTCAATCAGTGATTATAGGGTTGCTCATGTTACGTTAACAGCGAAAACACTTGGTAATATTTCCTCAACAGTTCCACCGCCCATGCACTCTGTAGGCACATGCAAATAGACCATCAGAGGGAGCTCAGTCCGGCGACGCTCTGGATGCAGGCTGAGGCCGCAGCGGTTATGCTTTGGTTTTAGATAACACAGGACTGCGCGTGATTGAACCGACCCCTCTGCAGCGAATTTGGCTCACCGAAGCCGTACGCCTGCGCGAAGAACAAGTTGGCCCACTTGAGGACCTCGAGGCCAATCGCCGCGCCCGTATTGACGGCGGTGATCTGTTGAGCCGACTACAGCACCGCGCACTCTGGCTGGCGCAGCGCGACGGCCTGCAGGACGCTTTAATCCATTGGCTGCAGGGCGCAAGTCTAGTGCTTTTCGCGTTAGCGGTGTTGGCGCTCTTCAGCGGCGCGGGTCTGGCGTTCGCCGCTCTGGGCAACGGCCAGAACCCTGTCAACGTGTTTTGGGCGCTGGGCAGCTTGCTTGGCCTGAATCTTCTCATGCTCCTCAGTTGGACGCTCGGACTGGTTTTCGCCGGCGAGCAAAACGCCAGCCTGGGGCGGCTGTGGTTGTGGCTGAGTGAAAAACTTGCCCGCGATGCCAAGGCAGCCCAGCTGGCGCCCGCGCTGGTGTTGTTGCTCCAGCGCCAGCGTCTCAATCGCTGGGTAATTGGCCTGGTCACCCACGGAGCATGGCTGCTGACCCTATGCAGTGCACTGCTGTTCATGCTGATGCTAATGGCAACGCGACGCTATGGCTTCATCTGGGAAACCACCATCTTGCACAGCGACACTGTTGTTAGGTTCACCCAATACCTGGGCACAATACCGGCCTGGCTGGGCTTCAACGTGCCTACTCCCGAGATGATTCGCGCCAGTGGCGATGCCGCATTGAGTATTGAAAATGCCCGATCGGCCTGGGCCGCCTGGTTGGTGGGCGTCCTGTTGGTGTACGGTATTGCCCCGCGCTTGTTGCTCGCGGCGCTTTGCCTGTGGCGCTGGCGACAGGGCCGCCGCGCACTGACTCTGGATCTGAACCTGCCTGGCTATGCGCAATTAAGCGAACAACTGATGCCCAGTAGCGAACGTCTGGGAATCAGCGATGTCGCACCTGATTCACTCCCTGGCACGCAAACCGGTGCCACTGAACAGCAGGGCAATGGTGCTGTTCTGGTGGCGATCGAACTGGACAATGAGCGGCCCTGGCCACCGACCCTCCCCGCCGAAGTGATGGATGCCGGCATCCTCGACAGCCGCGAGTCCCGGCAACAGCTACTGGAACAGCTGGCGCGCTTCCCACCAGCGCGTCTGGTTATAGCCTGCGACCCGCGCCGCTCGCCGGATCGCGGCAGTCTTGGACTGATCGCCGAACTGGTACGCCATGCCGCAGCAACCCAAATCTGGTTGCTGCAGGCACCGCCCGAACAAACGCTGGACGACGATCGCCTCCACGATTGGCACGCGGCGCTGCAGCAACTGGGCTTGGCGTTTACCGCCAGCGCACCATTGAACTGGCTGGAGAGTGGTCATGAATAAGCCGCTAAAACTGGCCGTGGTCGGTCACACCAATGTCGGAAAAACCTCGTTGCTGCGCACCCTGACCCGCGATGTGGGCTTCGGCGAAGTTTCGCATCGCCCCAGCACCACTCGACACGTGGAAGGTGCCCGCCTCTCGGTGGACGGCGAAGCACTGCTGGAACTGTATGACACCCCAGGTCTGGAAGACGCCATCGCCCTACTGGATTACCTGGAGCGACTGGATCGTCCCGGCGAGCGACTCGATGGCCCGGCGCGAATCACGCGCTTTTTGGAGAGCAGTGAAGCGCGTCAGCGCTTCGAACAGGAAGCCAAGGTACTGCGCCAGTTACTGGCCTCGGATGCCGGGCTTTACGTGATCGATACGCGCGAACCGGTGCTCGCCAAATACCGTGACGAGCTCTCGGTGCTCACCAGTTGCGGAAAACCGCTGCTGCCAGTGTTCAACTTTGTCAGCAGCAGCGAACAGCGCGAGCCACAGTGGCGTGAGGCACTGGCGCGCCTCGGTTTGCACGCGCTGGCAAGCTTCGACAGCGTGGCGCCACCGCAGGATGGCGAACAGCGGCTGTATGAAAATCTGGCACTGCTACTGGAAGATTCGCGGTCCCAACTGGAACGGCTGGTGCGCAATCACGATACTCAGCGCACGGCGCGCCGCACCAGCGCCGCACAGCTGATCGCCGAATTGCTGATGGATTGCGCCGCCTACCGGCACAGCGTCAAGAATGCTGAAAAAGCAGAGCAGCAGGCCATAAACGCGTTACGCAAGGCCGTGCGCCAACGCGAGCAGCGCTGCGTTGAAGCGCTACTCAAGCTCTACGCTTTCAGGCCTGGCGACGCGACAGCCGCCGAACTGCCACTGCTGGACGGACGCTGGAGCGACGATCTGTTCAACCCGGAAACCCTCAGGCAATTGGGCGTAAATGTCGGCAGCGGCATTGCCGCTGGCGCTGCGGCGGGCGCGGGCGTGGACCTACTGGTCGGCGGCCTGACCCTCGGCACTGCCGCGCTGGCCGGTGCCATCGCTGGCGGCGCACTACAAACCGCGCGCAGCTATGGCAACCGCCTCCTGGGCAAGCTGAAAGGACAACGGGAACTGACCGTGGATGATACTGTGCTGCGCTTGTTGGCCTTGCGTCAACGGTTGCTATTGCAGGCCCTGGAGATCAGAGGACACGCTGCTACCGGTAGTGTTGACGTTGCAATGCCGGTAGAGAAAAACTGGCGCGAGGGCAAACTACCCGACGCATTACTCAAGGCACGAGCGCATCCACAATGGTCCGCACTGAACGCCCAGGCAAAATTGAACCAGCCGCTGCGCCAGGAAAAGATCGAAGCGTTGGCCCATTTGATAGCGCTGGAGTAAAGGTTATACAGTGTGGATGGTCGTCAGGGCTTCGCCGCAGAGTTTCTTGAGGATCTGCTAGCTGTCGAACCGACAGTCACCGCCTTAAGTCACTCTTACCTGGCGTGTTGATCCTGCCGACGATGGCAGGCTTCGGGCGAGGCTTAAAACGGATAGCCCGTTATTTCACGAATAGATCCGTACAACGGGCTCAGCCTGTCATACATTTTGAGATAAACCTCCCTGTACAATTTTTCGTAGAGCTCGACGTTCTCCGCGATGGGCGTGAAGATCTCACCCTGATGCGTCATATGTTCCAGCGCCACCGCATAGTCGGGGTATAGCCCCACGCCCACAGCGGCATTAATTGCCGCTCCAAGGCCCGATGTTTCATACGTATGGGGACGCTCTACCACAAGACCAAAGATGTCGGCAGTGATTTGCATGGCTTCATCGCTCTGCGAGCCGCCACCGGAGACCTTCAAAGTTTTGATTCTGTGACCGCTGCGCTTTTCCAGACGCTCCATACCCTCGCGCAATGCATAGGCAATACCCTCTATGATGGCACGGTAGATATGCGCGCGCGTATGGACATCGCCAAAACCGATGATGGCACCCTTGGCTTCTGGTCCGGGGATTCGAACGCCGGGCGACCAGTAGGGCTGCACCATCAGCCCCATCGACCCTGCAGGCACCTGTTTTAGCAGATCGTCAAACAGGATCTCGGTTTCTACCCCCAACTCTGCCGCCAGCCGTGTCTCGCGCAAACCAAACTCACGTTTGAACCAGCTCACCATCCAATAGCCACGCTGCACAATGGTCTCGGAGTTATAGGCACCCGGCATCGCCGCCGGGTACGCGGGGACGTGCTTGATCGTTTCTATGTACTGGGTATTGGTGCTGTTGTAGGTCGCCGTCGTGCCATAGCTCAAACTTCCTACCTCCGGGCCGAGACAACCGGAGGCTAGTACCTCACAAGCCTTGTCGGCGCCGGCGGAAATCAGCAACAGGCCCTCTGGAATTCCGGTTTGTTGTGCGGCTTGCGCCGTAATCGCACCCAGTGGCGAGCCCGCGGGAACGAGTTCAGGTAATTGACTGCGTTTTATGGGTAGTGCACGCCACTTCCAGTCCAGCGCACCAGCCCATTGATGGCGCTTGAAATCAAACGGGATATACCCGACCTGACTCGCCACGGAATCCACAAATTTGCCCGTTAATCGGTAGGTCAGGTAGCCCGAGAGCAACAACAGTTTCTCTGTGCGCTCCCAGATTTCCGGCTGCTGATTCTTGATCCAGTGCGACTCGGCCTGGCTACGAAAGAAACGGACCGTTTCGCTCTCACCTGCCAACTTCAGCAGGGCACCCCAGACACCCATACCTGGCAGGCGCTCCTCCAGGCGTTGATCTAGCCACACAATGGCCGGCCGCAGCGGCTGGCCATTGCTATCGAGATTAACCACCGTGGCCCGTTGCGTTGTGAGCGCGACAGACTTGATGGCGATTTTGGGGAAATCCAGCTGCGGCCAGAGTCCGTTACAGGCCTCGCACAGTTTCTCCCAAAAATACTCCACATGCTGCTCAGCCCAGCCGGGCTGCTCGGAAAAGTAAGGTTCGATCTCCACCTTGCTCTTGGCTACCAGTTGTCCGTCCAGATCGAATACCAGGGCACGCACGCTTTGCGTGCCGTTATCAATGGCCAGAACATAGTCTTTGCTATTTTCCATAACCTGTACCGTGAAGAGAGTTACACCGTCGGCAGGTAATAGTGCTTGAGCCAGATCTCCCGATAACGCGCCTCCTCGGCTTGCCAGCGATCATTGTCCCAGTGCAATTCAGTCGCGCAGATGGCTTGCAATGCAGGAAACAGCGATTCACCGCCCTTCTCCAACAGCGAACCCAGACGCGTGCGGCGCAACAGCAAATCGTCCAGATGCAGCACGGCTTCATGCCGAGCGGCCCAGCGGCACTCAGCCAGACAGAATTGCGTATCACCGATAGGCTGCCGCTCTTCGACGACCGCCTCGTTCAGCAGTGTTTTGGCGTGGTTACCATAACGACCAATGAGTCGCTGGGCCCATTGTTTATCAATAGTATCGAGCTGGCCGGGGGTGATCGATGGCATCTGGAAAATTGTATCAGTGGCCTCCCGACTAGAAACACGCCCCAGAGCGGGTTCTGCCGCGGCCAATGCATCCAGCGCGATCAAGCGAAAGGTCGTGAGCTTACCGCCGCTCACAGTTACCAATCCGTCGTCTACCCACACAGCGTGATCCCGTCTCTCCTTGGAAGGGTCGGTCGATTTTTCAGAGCCGATCACCGGGCGTACACCCGACCAGGTAGAAATGATATCGTCCTGCGTAATATGGTGGTCGGGAAACATCGACTGCACGATTCCCAGCAGGTAGTAAACTTCCTGCGCGCTGATGCTCGCCTCCTGATCGACATCATCCTGATGATCAAGATCCGTGGTGCCTACCACCGTTGCACCCTCCCAGGGAAAGATAAATACCGGGCGTTTATCGAGCGGATGAAGCAGGGAAAGGGAGTCGTTCACAGGCAGCTTTTGTCTTGGCAAAACCAGATGACTACCGCGCAGCGGCCGAATACGTTTTTCTGGATTCACCTCATTGCGCAAGCGATCGGCCCAGGCACCAGTGGCGTTGATCACTGCCTTGCTACGCACTTCAAGCTGCGCGCCGCTCTCACTATTTTGTAGCAACACGCCGGCCACCTGGCCCTGGTGTTTGATCAGCGATGTCGCACAGGCGTAGTTGATCGCTGCGCCACCCGCTGCGATCGCTTCCTGCAGTACGCGCAGTACCAATCGGGCGTCGTCGGTAACCGTATCGGTGTAATACATCGCACCGGTCACACCGTCGACGCTGACACCGCCATAGTGTTTTTCAAAACTCGCCTTGGTAAAATAGCGATGATCCTTGATGCCGGCCAGCTTGTCATAGAGCCACAACACCATACTGAAAGCAATGCGGCCGGGAAACTGCCCCTTGCGAAGGGTGAAATGGTAGCCCATTCGGTCAATAAGCCCCGGCGCCTCACGCAGCAATCGCTCGCGCTCGCGCAGCGAATCCCTGGTCAGCTTGATGTCCCCATGGGAAATATACCGCAGCCCACCATGCACCATTTTGGAGGAGCGGCTAGACGTGCCCCAAGCATAATCCCGCTGCTCAACCAGCAGCGTTTTCAGTCCCCTACGGGCAGCTTCGCGCAGAATGCCGGCGCCGATAATACCGCCACCGACAACAACGAGGTCCCAATCCTGCTGGCTACCCTGCGCATCCTGTTGCAGCGACTGCCACAGCGCGTCGCGCGGGGTAAAGCCGATCTGATCCGTATTCATGCTTGAACCTGGTGTTGGCGTGACGGCTTCAAGGAAGCAATTTCCCCGGATTCATCTGCTGCTGCGGGTCAAACACGGTGACCAGTCCCCGTATTGCCTCGATACCCAACTCGCCTTTTTCTGCCTGCAAATATTTTGCATGATCCTTACCCACTCCGTGTTGGTGGCTAATGGTCCCGCCAAAGCGAACAATAGCCTCGGCTCCCGCTGCCTTGAGCTTTTCCCAGCGCGTCTGGGTTTCTGCATAATTTTTACCACAGCGAAATATGTACGTGGTATACACGCTGGAGCCCTGCCCATACATGTGCGACAGGTGCGTAAAGGCATGCACTTTCTCGCCTTCATCGGCCAGCGCATTCGCAATATCACTTTGAATGCCTGCCGCTGCATCGGCAACTCGTACCCAGTCTATCGCTGTCTCCATCGTATCGACCGCATAGCCGGCATCCCACAAGCCGTGACGCAAATAGGGCGAGCGGAAACGGCTGTGCTCCCATTTTTTCCCCAGCGCAGGGCCAGCCCCCACGCCGCCATGGCGCTTGGCAATCTGCCGGGTCAAACGCAACGCGGCGCCACACTGCGCCTTCGAACCCGTCACGCCAAACGTGAACATCACTTTGTCATCGCCGATCCCACGCTTCTTCAAATACCACTCCAGCAGCGCAATAATACGCTCGCTACCAGCGAGTTTTAACTGCGTAAAGGTTTCCAATTTGTTGCTCAGGCGCATCATGGACAATTGCATTTTGTTTTGAACAATTTCACGCACTGCACCCAGAGCGATTTCCCAGGAAGGGAAAAACAGGACATGAAACGCTTCGTGCTCGGGCAGCGGCGTCACGCGCACCTTTACCTCAGTAATGATGCCCAACCGCCCCTCTGTTCCCAGGAAAAATTCTCGCAGGTCCGGACCGGCTGACGTCGCTGGAAAAGTGGGAATATCCATCGTGCCCTTTAAGGTTTCGATGCGGCCACCCGCAAACATTTGCTCGATGCGGCCATACCGCATGGACTGCTGGCCACTGGAGCGACTGGCAACCCAGCCACCGATCGTCGACAACTCCCAGGACTGCGGATAATGGCCCAGGGTATAGCAATGCACCTTCAACTGCGACTCCACCTGCGGCCCAATAGTACCCGCGCCAAAAGTCGCAATTTGACTTTGTCTGTCCAGATCCAGCAGCTTGTTCATTCGAGTCAGATCAATGGTCAGTACGGGGCGACCACCCTCTTCCGGGTTAATATGCCCCACCACCGACGTGCCACCGCCATAGGGGATCACATCAATCTGGTGTGTTTTCGCGTGTAGCAGCAGAGCTCGTACTTCCTCGCCATTTTCTGGAAACGCGACAGCATCGGGGAAAACACCCAATTTACCACTGCGCAACGCCAGCCAGTCGGGCAGGCTTTGCCCCCGGGCGTGGCGCAGGCGGTCCTCGGCATCCAGACTGTAAATATCATTAGCGGGCAGGCGTGATTCAGGCACTGTCGCCAGAACCTGTTCAAGACTGGCATCTGACAGGCGCAGGCCCTTTCCAATGAGGCCTTCCAGGAAGCCCTCAGCGGACTTGCTCAGCTCGTAGTCAAGATCATTGCTGTCATCGCCCCAGCCGTTCCAGAGTTTCATAGTTCACGCCCTACGCGGCAGTCAATCATAGCTATCCATTTTATCTCACTAGGAAAACACCCACTATTATAGGAGGCTGCCGCAAAGGAAACTACGACACTTTGCCATTAACCCACGTCAAACCAAAAAGGACAAGTCACCATTGAGGATGAGATTACCGTGCAATCCGAACAACTCCGAGTGCCGCAAATAGCAGGCTAGCACTAGCAACATCAGCACAGCCCCGAAGATACAGTACCTTGGCTCCTAGCCATACCAGCAACTACGCGCCAGAAGGAGGTGAGCAGTAATGCGTTTTACGCTCAGTTTACGCGCTGGCCGGTAGGGCTAACATTCCTGATTCTGGCCCTCACGCTGGTCGCTGGATACTCGATTTTACGCGCAAACTATTTTATCCGTCGCATGGACAATATCCATACGCTCCAGATAGAAAAGGCGGCACAAAATTATCTGACAGGCTCGCCAACCAGCGAGCGGCGGCAACCGGAAACCCCGCTCGATTAATCCGTGTCCCCCAACTGGCAGCAGGTGATCGAGCGTCTCGAACGCTCGAGCCTTACCATGAAGCACCTTACCAAAACACTGCTATGGCTCAGTTGGGACAGCGTGGAAACTTGCCCACGAGTGAAGCTGCTCTGAACGAACGTATCGGACAATTATCGAATGACGTAGAGTATTTGCTGAAGGACAAAACCGCAGAGGTGGCGCTCGACACGCAACCGTGTCGCATGGTCCTGCCAGAAATTGTGGTACGGATAGTCGCGGGAAACCTGATTCGCAACGCCTCTGTCCGGTTCTGTAGCTGGCGGATAAAGCAAGAGGTAGGCGCAACTCAACTAAGTCACGCCAGCCCCTGCGATCACTCGCTACAAATTTTCCTCGGCAAAGGCGGCCAGGCGTGACCGGACAATTCCGTTGACGTGCATGATGCCAGCGTGCGGATAAGCTTTACTCTTCTCCACCAGGTAGGTCAGGCCAGAGGTGAGCGGGGAGATGTACTTATTGTCAATCTGGGCAAGGTTCCCCAAAACAACAATTTTTGAATCCGCTCCCACCCGACTGATCACCGACTTGAGCTGGAACTGGGTGAGTCCCTGCGCCTCGTCGATAATAATGTAAGCGTTATTGAAAGAGCGTCCGCGCATGAAGTTAAGTGATTTGAACTGGATATTCGCGCGCTCCTTCACATAGCTGATACTGCCATTACACGACTCATCTGCGCCGTGCAGAATCTCCAGGTTATCGTCAAAGGCCGCCAGCCATGGCGCCATTTTCTCCTCCTCGGTGCCAGGCAAAAAGCCAATATCCTCGGCAATAGGCGGAGTGGAGCGCGCGACAATCAGCTTGCTGAACTTACGCTGCTCCAGAATGGCCTGCAATCCGTAGGCTAGAGCCAACAGTGTCTTACCAGAACCTGCAGGGCCGGTCATCACCGTCATATCCACATCGTCGTCATCCATCAGGGACATCGCCATGGCCTGTTCCAGGTTGTGCGGCGCCAGACCCCAGAAACGTTTGTTCATCAGGTTGTTGCGACTGTCGCAGCGCAGGTAGACAAATTCCCTGTCGACCCGCTTCACGAAGGCCATAAACTCCTGATCATCATAGATAAACATGTTGGGATACACCTGCGGCAAGGATCGGCGCGGCACCCGGTGTAGCGTGTAGTCGTCCTCTCGCAGCGTATCCACCTCGCTGATGGTGGACCAGAAATCACCGCTGATATGTTCATACCCGGTGGCCAGCAAGTCGATGTCATCGAGTACCCGGTCGCGGCGATAGTCCTCAACCTGCATCAGCCCAGAGCCCTTGGCCTTGATGCGCATATTGATATCTTTCGTTACCAGGCAGATAAACTCATTGGGATTTTCCGCCTGCAGGCGCAACGCCACATTGATGATACGGTTGTCGTTTGCCTGATCCGGGGTGCCGTCAAGATAAGGCACTTCCGTGTTCGCACTGAGACGCTGATCCGGGTAGATGGCCAGCGTTCCCGAAGCGCAGCCTTCCAGCGTAGTACCTGGCACCGGCACACCAGCCTGAATCTCCTGGGGCGAGGCTGACTCCACCACCTTGTCGATCATATTGATCGCAATTCGGGCCTCACGGCTCACGGTTTTGTCGTGGCGGTCCTTGATGTGATCGAGTTCTTCCAGCACGGTCATGGGAATGACCACGTGATGTTGCTTGAAGGCCGTGACGGCCATCGGGTCGTGCAGCAAAACGTTTGTATCCAGTACATACGTTTTCTTGATAACGGGTTTCAGGGGGATGGTTTTTTCTACACGCAGCGTAGAACCTGAGTCCATAAGAAAATCCTCATTACGAATTTAGGAAAAATGGGTGAAAGAGATCGCCGCACATGCTCCGCTAAGTCCGGTCGGGTAGAGAGTGAAAGAAGGGGGCGTTCAATAATTCAGGAGCGAGTAGAGGGGGTGGATAACACTCCAGTGGTAGAGACTCACTGGCGGTGCTGAGGTGCTTGCTATTGGGCACAAGACAATAGTCGACTAGCAGATTGCGCGGTGTCCGAAAATTCATCAATGGCACATTCCGGCTGATTGCGACTGCATGCTTTTAATTATCAAACTGACTGCACCGAGCTGTCAAGGCACGATGTGTGAAATTGTGAGGCTCTACACATGAGTGGCAAGCGACGGTCAGTCGTTCAACTGCTTAAAGTGATCAGGTATTGAGCTGGGGATTGGGTGGCAAAGAGTAGATTCACATCCTTGTGAGGTTACGTCCTTGTCGTCCTTCAAACGTTGGCGTCCATTCTCGTTCCAGGCCCAAGTGGCCGACACGTGCTGCGGTGCTTTCCCTTGCGAACCCAAACGACTTTCGTTTGCTTGAAACCCTGCTCTTGGTAGCTGTGGCTAATATTGCTATGGATTCACGGAGACGCCATGCACTAAAGTTTAGATCGAGGGTGCTCTTGGGGCCCACATTACAACCGGCCACGCAATTGCCGCAGTCGGTGCAAGGGCTCCGCTCAACGCCAACCTTATTAGTGACCGCAGCGTTGACGCTATCAGGATTTATCGCTGTTACTGCAATATGGGCGGGACGCGCGTCGTAACCGAGCGCACTGCCAAGGCGTTACAATGCACTGTACTTGGGAAAGTCCTGCCCCGTGCTGGCCGTGTGCGTGGTAACACCAATGCGATCGGCCACTTGCTCAAACGCATCGTCAGGCAGATCAGGGGTGTCGTGAAACTGCCTCGGCCAGCCTTTTTTATGGAATACATGTGGCGCGGGCTACTCAGCAACGTTGGCATTAATCAACGATGTACCGCCCAGGCCACTGCCCACCAAAACGTCTGCCACCAACGTATCCCTGCCTTTGTCTCTATCGCCCTGCGTTGTATACGGATCCGTGTTTACTACACCGACATGTAAATTAAACAGGGCATCGGAATACCCGCTGGTGCTGCTGCCGGAACGAACCAGGCGAATATACGAGAGCAAATCCTCTATGCCATAGGGACAATCAGCCAGCCCGTACTCCCTGCCCCGCTCCAACACCTCTTCGAACCACGCTAGCACACTCACTGTAGCAACTGCAGTTGCGTGGACTTCAGTATGGCTTGGGCGCGATTACTGCGACTCCAATGGCTCAAAGCCCATAAGGCACGCAGCAGGGGGTGGAATATAGACACTACCATCCTGCACTGTACCGATTGCTTTGCTCAGAACTTGTAACGGCGTACTTTTGGACACAAAGCCGTGGACGCCGTATTCAAAACATTCGGCAATGATATCGGCCGTATCATTGCCCGAAAACACCAGCACAGTCAGCGGTAGACACGTCCTCAATCACCCCGGAGAAAGCAGGGAGGTAGCGAGAGCTCCACGAATTACCGGGTGATCATCCGCTATGAGGGCGCGGGTTGTAATCCGTATTCTTAAAATATCTGCAAAAATCAGCCTGCTGTTTCACTTTTCAGGTCACAGATGCGTCGAAAGGCACAAGTCAACGGCTTACCACCGCATTGCAATAATTATTGAATCCGCCACGGCTAGCTGTCAATGCTGCTGTACCAAACTGCACCCGCATTGCCCGATTCAACCATAACTCACTGACAGCCGTGGCGATTTCGGCTAGGATGCGCTGCTTAGCCGTTGAAATAAAGTTGTCTCAAGAATGTTCAATCAGGATACCCTCTCGCAACTTCAAGGCCTTAAGTCGCAAATGGAGGCCGAGAAAGAACGCGTCGAAGCCGTGGTCAAAGGCACCCAGTCGCGCTATGGTTTTGCGCTACTGGACGATGGCCGGGAGATTTTTATTCCGCCGCAGGAGATGCTCAAGGCCTTCCCGGATGACCGGGTGAGGGTCTGTATCCGGCCCACTAAAGACAACAAAACCATCGCCGATATTGAGAAGCTGGTGAGCAGTCCCCTGACAGATTTTACCGGGCGCTGCGTGACCAAGGGCAAAGCTGTTTTCGTGGAGCCAGACCTCCCGCAATTGAATCGCTGGCTGTTCATTCCACCGCAAGCCCGCAACGGCGCCAAAGAAGGTGACTACCTGCGCTGCGCGATCCTGCGCCACCCTATCCGCGACGGTAAACCACAGGCTAAAGTGCTCTCGGTGATCGGAGACGAGCATACTCCCGGCATTGAAAACCTCTATAGCATGGCCAAATACCGGTTAGCCACAAAGTGGAGCAACGCCGTTAAAGAGGAAGTCAAAGCGACTATCGCGCACCGCACTCCAGTGGAAACAGAGAAGCGGCGCGACCTAACAGACCTTGAGTTTGTGTCTATCGATTCGACCAAGACGCTGGATATCGACGACGCGCTGTATGCCGAGGTCAGCACGGATGGCTGGATCCTGTTCGTTGCCATTGCCGATCCCTCCGCCTACATCGAGCCGGGATCTGACCTGTACCGCGATATGGCTGCGCGAGGAACGTCCCTGTATTTTCACGGTGACGTCCTGCCGATGCTGCCAGAGGAACTCTCACAGGAAACTTGCGCGTTATCCGAGGGTGTCGACCGCGCCGCGCTGGTATGCAAAATCGCCATAAGCGACAGTGGTAAAATCGGTGATTTTGAGTTTATAGAGGCGACCGTGCGCTCACGCGCAAAACTGTCGTATTTCGCCGTCGACCGCTATCTGAACGGCCAGTATGACGAGCTCATGAGCCACGCCTCGCCACTCGAGACCCTGTACCAGATCTACCGGGTATTGCGCGCACAGCGCGAACAGAACAACCTGGTGATGGAAGATCGCCAGGAGTTCCGCTGGATACTCAACGACAACAAACAAATTGAAAACATCGAACCCACTGAGAAACTGCTGTCGCAAAGACTGGTGGAAGAATGCATGGTTGCCGCCAATCGCTGTGGCGCCCGTTTTCTGGCGACCCACCAGGCCAGTGGCCCCTTCGTGTCACACCCGGGCTTTCGCGCCGACCGTATCGATGAAGTCCGCAAGTTCCTTACGCTGCACGCGCCCGAACTGGCAGACCTTGATCCAACCACAGTGACGGGATATCGCGATACCATGCGCGGCCTCGCCGCCTCCAAACAGGCGCTACCGCTGCGCGGTATGGTCAATAGGCTACTCACACGGGCCGAGTTGTCTTGCGAGCCATTACCGCATATGGGCATGGCCCTGGACTGCTATACCAATTGCACCTCACCACTGCGTAAATATGTGGATTTTCTGGCACACCTGCAGATCAAGGCAATATTACAGGGTGCTGAGGCCCGAAAAGTCGATGCAACGACACTGTCAGACCTGAAGCTACGCCTCAACGCCTGCCGTGCGGCGACCCTGGACGCGGAGCGCTGGCTGGTCGCTAACTATCTGAAGCGAATTACCAGTGATAGTGCCGTTGTTTTCAAGGCAACCATCAGCCACGTCACCAGTGGAGGGTTCACCGCGCGGCTCGACGACAACGGTTTATCGGGCTTCGTGGACTTGCGCAAGGATCCAGAAAAATTCAGCTACGACAAGTGGACGGCCAGTCTCACCAGCACGACCCGCCGTTTTAAATTAAATCAGAGCGTGGAATTGATTTTTCTGGGAGCGGATGTACAAGGCTCCTACCAGTCACTGTTCAAGCCTGTTGCAGGCTGCGGCCTGAAACCAACCAGTACGGCAGATTAAACTAGTCGGGTTGAATGCTGCGCTTTCCGAAGATTTGAGCGTGGCAAGCGGTTGGCACAGTCCGAAAGAGTCTGCTGCAAGCCGAATACCAGTTGGATCATCTCCCGCACACCCAGATTGCGCAAATACTCTCCCAGCTCTTTGCGGTCATCACCCGAGACGGTAGTATCCATCACCTGAAACGCTTCAATGATCGATAATTCGCACGCAGTATAGACCTCGTCGCCAAAAATCAACTTGGCAAAAGTATTCACGATTGCCATTTCACTTACCGACCCATCTTCTTTTTCTTGTGGTGCGTGTCGCATGTCAAAGCCTCCGATGCCCTTGCCATCACAGAGCAGTTCATCGCACTGGACTTTCAGTATGGCGGAGAACATCCATTTAATTGATCATATTTTAGGCAATTTCGCACAAACCGGACGTGAATTTCCGCAAAACGCCCAAATTGGATCAGGGCTTTTCGAGGTAGTACACGGGTATAGTCACTAGAAAATCGCGTGTCCCGGGGTACGGGGATACGGAATAGCATCGCGTACATTGTCCATACCGGTGACGTAATTGAGCAGACGCTCAAAGCCGAGGCCAAAGCCCGCGTGCGGCACCGTGCCATAGCGGCGAAGATCCCGGTACCACCACAAACTCTCGCGCAGCGCTGTATTCATACGCGCTTCCAGCATGTCCAGGCGCTCCTCCCGCTGGCTGCCACCGATAATTTCACCAATACCAGGCGCCAGTACGTCCATCGCTGCCACAGTTTTGCCATCATCGTTCAGGCGCATATAGAAAGCCTTGATGTCTTTGGGGTAGTTCATCACCACAACAGGCCTGCCCACGTGTTTTTCCGTGAGGTAGCGCTCGTGTTCGGAAGCCAGATCCAGCCCCCAGTCCACTGGAAACTCAAAGGAGGACGCACTGTTTTTCAGGATGTCGATCGCCTCACTGTACTCCATACGCTCGAACGGGCTATCGAGCACACCTTGCAGACGCGCGATCACGCCGTCATCGATGTGCTGCTGAAAGAACGCGATATCGTCTTCGCGCTCTTCCAGCACCGCCGAAATCACGTGTTTCAGCAAACTCTCCGCGAGAGTGGCGTTATCATCGAGGTTGGCAAAGGCGATCTCTGGCTCAACCATCCAGAACTCGGCCAGGTGCCGGCTGGTATTGGAGTTTTCCGCCCGGAAGGTAGGACCGAAAGTGTATACCTTGCTCATTGCCAGGCAATACGCTTCCAACTCCAGTTGCCCCGAGACGGTGAGAAAGGACTCACCGGCAAAAAAATCCTGTTGGAAATCGACCCCACCCTGCGCATTGCGCGGAAGATTAGCGAAATCCAGTGTACTGACCCGAAACAACTCCCCAGCGCCCTCGCAGTCGCTGCCGGTGATAATGGGCGTGTTGATCCAGTGAAAGCCGTTGCTATAGAAGTAGTTGTGAATGGCATTGGCCAGGGTATTGCGCACCCGCGTGATCGCACCAAAGGTATTGGTGCGCGGGCGCAGATGCGCCTGGGTACGCAAGTACTCGAAGCTGTGACGTTTTTTGGCAATCGGGTAGGTCTCGGGATCATCGACGCCACCGACCACCTCAACTGAACTGGCCTGGATTTCCACGCTCTGCCCCCTACCCTGGGATGCCGCCAACTCACCGCTGACAATCACGGCGCAGCCTGTGGACAGGGGCAGCACCTGTAACGGGTAGTTATCCAGTGTATTGGGCACCACGGCCTGGATGGCATCAAAGGCGGAGCCGTCGTGTATAGCCAGAAACGATATCCCGGCCTTAGAATCGCGCTTGCTGCGCAACCAGCCCTTAACCGTAACTTGTGAGCCTAAGGCGACCTTGCCTTTGAATATTGCGGCGATGGAATTGTGTTCGGACATTGAATAGATCTTCTATTACGGCGAGTTTAGATGTCGAGTAGATTACCTAAACCTGTTGTGGGCTACCAGAAAAGAACGGCTTCATTTGGATAGCGCCACTCGAGACCTCAGGAAAACCGTATCGCAGCATTCTGTTGCAAGCACGGCGATGGAGGCCTTGGCGAATATTGCTCGCCGTACAAGACTGTGCGAGGCAGGACGCCGATCCCCCATGGATGGATTCACGGCGTGTCCTGCACAGCGAGCAATATTTGCCAAGGCCGGTAGTACACGGAAAACCCAGCCCGCATCAATAATCGAACGACTGCCCTACCAACTCCTCAGACAGCGTCCACAGTCGCTCGGCCGACGCTGGATTCACCGCATAGGATTCCACGCCAGTACTTTTGCCCTCCACCGCAGTCGCGGCTATCTGCACATCTTCCAGATAGATACCCCCGCGTCCCGCGAGATGCGGCGAGGTCGCCGCCCAGACGGTTGTCGCCGCGCCCTGCTCCACAGATTTAAACACCATTTTCTCAGTGGCGTTGGATCGCTCGTTCAGGGTGGCAAGGTCAGACGCCTCTATGTGCCGACCGAGGTTGGTCATGATCGCGCCAGGATGAACGGCAAAGGCCCTCACGCCCCGCTCCCGTGTGCGCAGATCCAACGCTACGGTAAAGAGGACATTGGCGGTCTTGGACTCGCCATAGGCCTGCCATTTGTCGTATTCGCGGTGATGGTAAGAGGGATCTTCAAAATTGAAACGTGCAAACCGGTGCCCCGCCGAGCTGAGATTAACCACTCGGCCCGGTGCGCCATCGAAAAGTGCTTCCGACAACAACCCGGCAAACAGGAAGTGCCCCAGATGATTGGTGCCAAATTGCAGCTCAAAGTCCTGCTTCGTGCGCTGCAGTGGACAGGCCATGACCCCGGCGTTATTGATCAGCAACTGAATTTCTGAGTGGTACAAGAGTATTTCAGTGGCCGCGTTGCGCACACTATCGAGATCCGCCAGATCCATGCACTGTGTCAGCAGTTGCGCCCCGGGTTGCGCGTGCAACAGATCACGGGCTACAGACTCCAGCTTCTCCTCGTCGCGCGCCACCATCAGCACGGTTGCCCCGGCAGTGGCTAGAACGCGACAGGTCTCTACTCCCAAACCCGAGGAGGCACCGGTGACGACGGCGAGTTTGCCCTCCAGCGAAATACCCTCGATAACCTGATCGGTGGTGGAGGATGCATTAAAGCGGTTCATGTCGAAGTTTCCCCATTTGTTTCAGCCTGTGTATTGTGGCCTATGACAATTGCCGATTAAATGACGGCAGCGGTCACAACCCCTTGCAACAAGCTTACAGGTTTTTTTATGAACACCAAAAAAACAGATTTAGCACCCAACGGCAGCTACATCAGCATTGCCACTCGCAAACGCTCCGGCGACTGGGTCGACACTCCCGTGTGGTTTGCACCGGATCAGGGCAGCTACTACCTTTTTAGCGCTGGCAATGCGGGCAAGGTGAAACGCCTGCGCAATTTTAGCGAATCACGCATCGCAGCCTGCACCATGAGCGGCACGGTAACAGGCAAGTGGCAAGATACTCAGGCTTATGTCCTTGATGACCCGGCGGATCAGGCCACCGCACTGGCGGCTCTGCGGCGCAAATACGGCCTGCAGATGCTGGCGGCAGATTTCTTCTCTCGCCTCACAGGCAAAATGGGGCGTCGCGCCTATATTCGCATCGACCCCTAGGCGGCCAACACGCTGAGAACGGCCGCCACAGCAGTCGGTGCGGGAGTCGAACTGGCTGGGTCTGAGCCCGCGTAATCAGGCGGCGGTGTGCAGACCACATTCGCGGCCGTCATTTACCTTGGTCGGGTCAAAATAGTGTTTGCACGTAGCCAGACTGTAGCGAGCCATATAGGCGTCTACGTCGTCCTCTGACCAATTAAACAATGGTGCCACTTTGATAATGCCGCGGCCATCCATTGACACGATATCCAGACTCTTGCGCAATTCAGTTTCTTCTCGGCGTATACCCGTCAGCCAGATTTCTGGCTGAAACTCGTCCAGCGCGCGGGCGAACGGCTCTAACTTCACCTGTCGCGTAAACTCCTGGTGGCGCTCCTCCTCGTCCACGGTGGGAATACCACCCATGATGGCGTTGCGCCGTTCAGAGGTCATTTCAGGGGAGTACACGTGGATATTCAGATTCAGATCGCGAATCAAGCGATCAGCAACCACGTAAGTATCGCGCAGGTTATACCCGGTATCAACCCAGATGGTGGGCACCGATTTATCGATTTCACTCACCAGGTGCAGCATCACCGCCGCGTTGCGCCCCATACTGGTGGTCGCAATCGTCTTATGCCCCAAACTGAGCGCCCAGGTCACAATCTCGGCCGCGCTGGCATTTCCCAAGCTGTTGTTAATGCTGTCGAGTTCCAATTTCACGCAAAGATCATGCTCGTGGTTATAGCGTCAGGGTGGGCACTTTATAGAATCAAAAAGGGAGTTACCAATAACCAGGAAGCATATGGATATAGCCGATCTCCCCCATCTTCGTCAATTTGCCATAGCTCATTGGCGGCTCAGCCGGCTGCGCGCTTGGCCACCTTCTCCAGTTCCGCGTGCAAATCCAGGAACTGTCCTGTTAGTTTATGACTGGGAGCCATGTCGATAAGGGGGCGGTGATCGCGGTGCGACTCTTTCATCTTCACAGAACTGCTGAGGTAGCTCTTGAAGACGGGCAATCCCTCGGCCTCCAGTTCTGCGACCAACTCTCCCGGCAACCGCGCCTGTGAGTTGAACTGGTTGATGATGATGCCTTCCACTTCCAGATCGGGATTATGATCCTCCTGCAACTCGCCGATGTTATCCAGCAGTGAGTAAAGGCTATGGCGCGCGAAGCTGTCGCAATCAAACGGAATCAGTACGGTATCTGCGGCGATTAAGGCGGATTTAGAGTAGAAATTGAAACTGGGGGGAGTGTCGATGTAGACCCGGTCGTACTCTTCGTTCAGTTTTTCCAGTGCGTCGCGCAACTTGTAGATTTTGTAGCGGGACTCCAGCTCCTTCTCCATGTCTGCCAACACCGGACTGGAGGGCAACAGGAACAAATTCTCGTATGGAGTTTCCCACACGAATGAGTCGGGGTTCTTACGCATTTTGCGCGAACCCACTGTTTGCCGGTAAAGACCGGCCACGCCCTGCGCCTCTGCGGGAAAGGCTTCCGCGTCAATCTCCCCCACCAGATAGTGCGTGGAGTTACCCTGTACGTCGAGGTCTATCACCAGTGTGCGATGACCCATCGCCGCCGAGATCGCCGCCAAATTACAGGCAATACTGGTCTTGCCGACCCCGCCTTTTTGATTGAATACGACGCGTTTCATAAGCAGATAATCCAACGAAATTTGAACAGATTGTAGTCCAATTAGTCTAAACAATGGCGCGCACTAATGTAAGCGCCAGCGCCGACCAAAACGCCGACTTTTTCCCCTGGGCGCTGCGTCCCGAGCTGTTTGGCGCTACCAGATGCGCTCATACAGCTGCACGATATCCCGCGCCACAGGCACGCGGGGATTATTGGCGGGCGAACCCGACGCCAACGCCTGTGCAGCCATCAGCTCAAGGGCATCAAACCACGCGCCGCGTTCAATCCCGAAGGCCTCAGGTCCTGGCACCTGCAGATCGGTGGTCAGCGCATGCAATGCCTCCACCAATTTCGCGCAGGCTACCTGGTCGCTGTCCATCGCTGTCGCTATGCCAATGTACCGCGCGCAGTCGGCGTAACGCTGTGGCGCATGATCTACCGTCCACGCTGTAACCTTTGGCAGTAACATGGCATTGCTCAGTCCGTGGGGCACATGGAACAACGCTCCAATCGGGCGACTCATGCCATGAATCAACGTAACCGAGGCATTTGCAAACGCGATGCCACCTTGTGTCGCCGCCAGCATCATCGCCTCTCTGGCCTGGCGGTTGTCCGGCTCGGCGCAGGCGGTGCGAATATTCTGGTAGATGGTGCGCATGGCGGTGAGCGCAATACTGTCGGTAAACGGGTTGGCCTTGCGACTGATATAGGCCTCTAGCGCGTGACACAGGCTGTCGATACCAGTGTCAGCTGTGAGGCGGTAAGGCATTGTCAGGGTCAGTTCAAAATCCACCAGGGCCGCCACCGGCATCAGACCCAAACCCATGCACAACATTTTCTCATGCGTCTCGGTGTCCGTGATGATCGCTACGCGGGTAGCCTCGGAGCCCGTTCCGGCCGTGGTCGGAATAGCAATAATCGGCAGACCAGAATCCACCTGACGGGGCACCTTGTAATCGCGCATGATTCCGCCGTGCTCGGCCAGCACCGCAACAGCCTTGGCGGTGTCCAGGGAACTGCCCCCGCCGAGCGCGACAACACAGTCAAAATCGCCCTTGCGCAGCTGCGCAAGGGCGGCATAGACACTGTCGGTGGTGGGGTCGGGGACGCAATCGCTAAACAGGCCGTACGCGATACCTGCCGCGTCCAGTGGCACCTGTAATTGCGCACAGTAACCACAGTCCTTGATATACGGATCAGTCACCAGCAGGGGGCGCGACAGCCCAAGTTCCGCGAGCGTCGCCGCCAGCTGCCCGCTGGCGCCCGCGCCGACCCGCAGTATACGCGGCAGATTGATGTTGGCCACCACCGGCTAGCAGCTCTTGATATCGATCAGGTGGATTTCAAATACCAGTGCAGTATTGGGTGGAATCGCATCACCGGCGCCCTGCTCGCCATAGGCCAGTTGCGGTGGGCAGGCGATGCGCCACCTGTCACCAACCGACATCATCTGCAGCGCTTCCGTCCAGGCGGGAATCACCTGGTGCACACCAAATTCGGCCGGCTCGCCACGCTGCAGCGAGCTATCGAACACCGTACCATCCACCAGCGTGCCGTGGTAATGGGTGACAACATTGGAATACGGGCCGGGACTGGCACCGCCGCTTCCGCTTTCCAGCACTTCATACTGCAAACCGCTGGCAGTCGTAGACACTTCCTCGCGCGCTGCGTTGCCTATCAGGAACTTCTCTGCCAAAGCCTCCCGCTTGGCCGAAATTTTCACCGCCTTTTCCTGCTGGCGCTGTTGAATCTCCCGGTAGCAGGGATTTATCTCCTCCTGCGTGACGGCCGATTCCTGGTGCTGATACCAGTGCTGGATACCGGCGATAACCGCCTCCACATCCAGACCTTCAAAATCGTTGCGCAGTAGTTGGTTGCCAAATTGCAGGCCAAAACCGTAGCTGGCTTTTTGCTCGTCAGTGTCCAATGTGACGTCAGGAAATAGTGCCATAATTTGTTTCCGCTATGATAAGTTCGTGACAAGGGGCGAACTTTATCATATTGGAACGACAACGGGAGGCTCACAGCGATGACCGACACCATAGCGGCCATTCACAACGTCTGGTTCGGTGAATTGGATAAGGATGGCCTGTACACCAGCGATCAGCACGCGCTATGGTTTGGTGCCAGTGACGAAACCGACACGTTCTGTCGCGAGCAATTCGGCGCGTCGCTCGCGCTGGCACTGGAGGGACAATTGCAGGCCTGGACACAGACCGATCGCGGCCTGCTGGCACTGGTGGTGTTGCTGGACCAATTCACCCGCAATATTCACCGGGGCACAGCACAGGCATTCGCAGGAGACCCGCTCGCAGTCGCGCTGGCGCAAGACACCATCGCCGCTGACCGCCATTTGCGTCTGCCTGCGATCCACCGCGTATTTCTCTATCTGCCACTGGAGCACTGTGAGGATCTGGCCGTGCAGGAGCACTGTGTCGCGCTGTTCGAGGCATTATCGAAGCAGGTCAGGCAGCCACAATTTGATGGCTTTACCCGCTTCGCCATTTCCCACCGCGATGTCATCGCCCGGTTTGGCCGCTTTCCACACCGCAATGTGGCACTGGGGCGAAAATCCAGCGCAGCGGAACTGGCCTACCTACAGCAACATGGCGGCTTTTAGCGCGGTGCCCCGGCCATATCAGCGCGCCTCTGAGAGACCGCGCGCAGTTCATAGTGACTCTGCGTCATCTGCGCCTGCCACACCTCGAAGCAGCCGCTGTCCAGGTCATCGTAGACCTGGCGGATGGAATCATTTACCTGCGGATAGGCGAGTTCCTCCCAGGGACACTCCTCACGGGTAAAAAAACGACAGGCCATGGACTCTACCCCCGGTGGGCACACCTGTGATTCCACCGTCGCCCGAAAGCCCATATAAATCTGATTTATAAAAGTGATACTGCCGGTCATGTACAGCTGCAGTTGCTCCGGCGCCAAGCGAATGCCCGCTTCTTCGCACAACTCACGGGCGGCGCCCTCGGCCAATGTCTCACCCTGCTCCAAAAAACCGCCGGGGATTGCCCACTTGCCGCGCTGCGGCGGCAAATCGCGCTGCACCCACAACAGGCGTTTATCACAGGCGACAAACGCGGTGACAACCACCCGGGGATAGGCATAATGTGGCACCCCGCAGCGCTGGCAAAACCAGTGGCTGCGCAGCTCGCCAGCGACCACATGCTGCAGCAGTGGGCCGCCGCAGTCGGGGCAGTAATTCATATCATCCAGAGACGCACTCATTGTGCCCAAACGATAGCACTTTGCCTTGGCAAAAGCATTGGCGCTATGCTGGCGCTGCGACAAAACACACAGGACTCCCATGACAGACTCACGACTGAACGTACAACTGCTGCTCACCGGTAACGAAATTATGAGCGGCGACACCGTGGACTCTAATTCTGCCATGATCGCCCAGCGGCTCGGCGAACTGGCTATCGGCGTCTACCGCAAGGTCACGGTGGGTGACGATGTGCCACTACTGGAAGCGGAATTGGCCGCCATGATCGCCACTGCGGATCTGGTGTTCGTCAATGGCGGACTCGGGCCTACCATCGACGATCTCACTGCGGCCATTCTGGCCGCCGTCGCTGGCGTACCACTGGTGGAACACCCTCAGGCCTTAGCACACCTGCAGCAGTGGTGTGAAAAACGCAATCTGCAGCTCAACGCCGCCAACCTGAAACAAGCCATGCTCCCCGCGGGCGCCACCATTGTCGACAACCCTGTCGGCAGCGCTGTGGGCTTTGAGATGACAGTAGGGACTTGTCGCGTCATCTGCACACCCGGCGTACCCAGTGAGCTGCGGTCGATGCTGGATAGTATTGTGACCGACCTCGCGGCGCGGTTGCAGCGTCCTATGGAGCGCAACATTTTGCGTCTGCAGACGTTTGGTCTGGGGGAATCCACCGCCCAACAAATCATTACTGACAATATGCCAGACTGGCCGCAGGAGGTGGAACTGGGCTTTCGCGCGGGAGCACCGCAGATGGAAATCAAACTCAGTGTTAACAGCGTGGCGGCCGTCGAGGCCCAGCGGCGCTGCCGCGATCAACTGCAGCAGTTATTCGGCGAGCACATCATTGGCGAGGGCGACCTCACACTGGCACAGCGCGTGCTCCAACTGTTGCGCGAGCGCGGCGCAACACTCACCACTGCGGAGTCCTGCACCGGTGGTCTGATAGCCTCCATGCTCACCCGCGTGCCCGGCTCTTCAGACGGCTTCCACGCTGGCTTCGTCACTTACGCCGACGCGATTAAACAATCGGTGCTGGGTGTGAACAAAAACACCCTCGCCCGACACGGCGCCGTCAGCGAAGAGGTGGTGCGGGAAATGGCGCTGGGCGCACTGGATCGCGCCAACGCGGATTACGCCATCGCCGTGTCCGGTATTGCCGGGCCCGATGGTGGTACGCCAGAAAAACCGGCGGGCACAGTCTGGATAGCCTGGGGAAATCGAGAGCACATCCACACGCGAGGCCTGCACTGGCCGGTGGAGCGCACGCTATTTCAGACCATGATTGCCGCAGCTGGCCTGGACATGATACGCCGTATTCTGCTGGGCATTGAGGAAGAGCCGCGCTACTTCGGCCAGCGCCGGATTCGCTAGACGCAAACACCGCGACTCAGGGCTGTAGTTGCTCGATCTCCCACCCGCGCTCGGCACCACGGTGATACACAAAACGATCATGCAGGCGGTGCTCACCGCCCTGCCAGAACTCGATACGCTCGGGCAACACCCGATAGCCACCCCAGAAAGGGGGCATGGAAATTTCACTGTCGCCAAATTTGTCACGAATGCGCTGCGCCTGTTGCTCTAGCGTGGCGCGATCACTGATGGATTTACTTTGTCGCGATGCCCAGGCCGCAATCTGGCTCTCGCGTGGGCGCGACGCGAAATACTGCGCGGATTCAGCATCGCCTATTTTTTGAGCAGTACCGGCAACAATGACCTGCCGGTCCAGTACATTCCAGGGAAAGTGCAGCGAAACACGTGGCGTACGCTCAATAGCGTGCGCCTTGTCACTGTCGTAATTAGTGTAAAAAACAAAGCTGCCTTTCGACAAGCCCTTCAGTAACACAATGCGTTGCCAGGGTGCGCCGCGCTCATCTACCGTCGCCAGCACCATCGCAGTCGGGTCGCTCAGATCGGCCGCTATCGCCTGCTCCAGCCACTGCTCGAACTGACGCAACGGGCAGGCATCAAGCATGGCCCTGATGAGGCCGGCGGCAGTATATTCGCGCCGGAATTGATCGTATCGCACTGTAATACCCTGTTACGGTGTTGAACGCTATAGTAGCCGCTGGACCCTGTAGAGGTAAAGTTTCACAGCATGAATAACGCACACACCATTCGCAACGCTAACAAGGCGGATCTGAATAACCTCGTCGATACGCTCAGCGATAGTTTTGCCGAAGACGCCATGTTCAGTTGGCTATTTCCGTCCACGCAGTTATACCCGTATTTTTTTCGCATGCTGGTAAAAGGTGTCTATCTGCCGCGCGGCATCATTCACATCGAAGAGCAGGGCCGCGCTGCAGCGTTGTGGCTGCCGCCGGAACAGCGTCAGTCTTTCGTGCTTGGATACACCGGTGCCCGCTTTGCCATGGCGGGAATCTGCGGGAAGGGAAAGAACACCTGCCAGTCATCGCCGAAATCCTTCGCTATCGTGCGACTATAGGCGGCTCGATAACAGCAATCCATGGCGTCCACCAATGTCTCCGGGGTGGCTATAGCGATCAATACCGCGGCTTCCATAAGGCCCTCGGCACGCAGTCGCTGGGCAGGTGACACATCATCACCGCCTGCCAGTGCAGTAAACATCGCACCCCAGCGCTGCTGCAGTTCAGCTTCCAGTACGTGCATGTGAATCACTCCCTCTGTGTGTGAACCCATCGCGCCAAGCATCGAGACGCCGCCTGAGAGTATGCGTGGCAAAACAAAACAGTTAAAGTCGCCCCTTTCCAACAAAGAGGAGCCTCACCTGTGACAAGTCTGCGGCAATCATTTCTGGCCCTGAGTCTGTTGAGCGTTGCCATTGTATCCTGCGCCGCGCCTGACCCACAGGCTAGCGCAACTGCACACCCACCGCTACCAGCCGTGTCGACAACAGATATCCAGGCGGAAACGTCTGAGCCCATTATCGACTACCGGGAGCGCTTCATTCCGGTGGTTGCACGCCACGGTATGGTGGTGGGCCCCGAACAACTGGCTGCAGAAGTGGGCGCGCAAATGCTGCGCCAGGGCGGCAACGCAGTAGATGCTGCAGTGGCAACCGGATTTGCGCTGGCGGTGACCTATCCGCGTGCGGGGAATCTTGCTGGCGGTGGCTTCATGCTCATCCACCTGGCCGATGAAGACCGACAAACACTGATCGATTATCGCGAGAGTGCGCCCACCGCGGCCAGCCGTGACATGTTTCTGGACGACCAGGGCGAGCTCGACCACACCCGTGAATATTTCAGCCTGCAGTCAGCGGGGGTACCCGGCACTGTGGCGGGCTTGCTCTACGCACTGCAAGAATACGGCACACTGAGCCGGGAGCAGGTACTGGCGCCCGCTATTGCACTTGCCAGAGAGGGCTTTCCTGTGTCCTTTGCGCTGTCGTTTGAAATCGACGCCAGCGCAGAACGCCTGCGGCAAAATCCGGCCGCAAAGCGCTTGTTTTTCAAGGCCGATGGCGCGGCCTATGAGAGTGGCGACACCTGGCGACAACTCGACTTAGCGTGGACGTTGGGCCAGATCAGTGCCAGGGGAGCTGACGGCTTTTATCAGGGCGAAGTGGCGCAACGTATCACTACAGAAATGACAACCGGTGGCGGGCTAATCACCGCACAGGACCTCGCCAACTACCGCGTCGTCGAGCGGCAACCCGTGCGCGGTACCTACCGGGGATTCGAAGTCGTTTCCACGCCACCGCCCTCTTCCGGCGGTGTGCACATACTGCAAATCCTCAATGTGCTGGAAGGCTATGATTTGCAGGCGATGGGCCACAACTCAGCTGACTATCTGCACCATCTCACGGAGGCCATGAAACTCGCCTATGCTGATCGCAGCCTTTATCTGGGAGACCCGGATTTCGTCGATGTCCCGGTGGCGCAACTGATCGACAAAGACTACGCTACGCGACAGCGGGCGCGTATCAATAGTCAACAGGCAACGCCTGCAGCGGAGATCGCGCCCGGCCGTCCGCTGAGTAGTGGGAGTACTGAAACTACCCATTTTAGTGTCGCCGATCGCTTCGGCAACGTTGTCAGCAACACCTACACCCTGAATTTCAGCTTTGGTTCCAACATCGCCGTACCTGGAACGGGCATGTTGCTGAACAACGAAATGGCCGATTTCGCCACCAGCCCCGGCAACGCCAATGCGTTTGGACTGGTGCAGGGCGAGGCCAACGAAGTGCAGCCGGGTAAACGCCCGCTCTCCTCTATGAGCCCGACCATTGTGCTGAAAAATGGCAAACCGTGGCTGGCCACCGGCAGCCCCGGCGGCAGCGTGATTATTACCACCGTGCTGCAGATGGCCCTGAACGCGATGGAATTCGACATGAATGTCGCCACTGCAGCCGCAGAGCCCCGAATGCATCACCAGTGGATACCCGACGTACTGAAAATGGAAGAGGGCTTCAGCCCCGATACCATCCGGCTGCTAGAGGCGATGGGGCAGAATGTGGACATCGCGGGGCGCACTACAGGGCGCACCAATTCCATTATGCTGGAGGATGGTTGGCTGTATGGCGCCTCGGATACACGGCGACCTGGCGGATGGGTAGCGGGGTATTAACAGACGGCCGGCATCAATCGGACGACGCGCCCGATTTTATGCGGTAGGCTTTTCAGCCACCACCTGGGCGATAGCCCGTGGCTGACCAGTGTCCAAGTCCAGTTCGATACCCTCGAAATTGTGCAGGATGCGCCAATCGCAGAAGCAGTCTCTGAGTTCCCCGCGCCGCAGCAGGAAATCGGGATTGCGGGAGGGCCAAACTCGGCCTGCTCCACCGTGAACGTTTCGTAAATCACCAGTCCCCCGGGCACTACCGCCGCTTTGATATCCCCCAGCAAAGGGCGGTGCAGGTAGCGAAAAACCATAATTGCACCGAAGGTTTCCGCCGCCAGCGGATGCGTGTCGGGGAGTCAGTCGGCAGGATACTGGCGAAATCTCTGGAATGACAATCTCGAACTGCCGTCTATAATGCACGCTTAAGCTTGATCCTGCTGGAGGATGTAACGATGGGTTGGAAATCAGTTATGGTAGCAATGGTATTGGCCTGTGCTCAGGCAGGCGTGGCGTTCGGCGATGAGTTAACACAAATCGTACAGCAGGACTTAACCACCCTGGGCTACGACGCTGGCGCGGCTGACGGCACCGCCACCACCAAAACAATCATCGCCGTTTCCAAATTTCAGGCTGAACACGACCTGGAGGTGACGGGTGAAATTACGCCACAGCTGGCCGGGCTAATCCAGGCAACAATCTCCCAGCAGACTAACCCTGGCCGTAGCGCGCAAGTTTCTGTGGCAACTGAGGTCACGCCAGCGGAGGCGCAGGCAGACCTTGAAGCGCGACAAAATGCGTGTTTACAGGAAAAGGTAGACGCGGCCCAGCAGGCGTCACAGACTAAAAGCGGGCTTGGAAAGCTGTTCAGCGCCGTCAGCCGTAACGTATCCCAATATGGCGATGTCGGGTCTGTCACACAGATATCTGACGTCGCGAATCAGATCTATTCTGCCGACGCTACCATGGGCGACCTGAAGGGCGCTGCGGCGGATCTGGGCATTTCAGACAGCGACATTGACGCCTGTCGAAATCCGTGACGTCTCGGCTTGGCGCTGCGCTAACCAGCTTCGACGCTGACCCCGCCAATCGCGCGCTGCTGCGAGCGCGCTATTTGGACACACTGCGGGGCGCCAGCCCCTGCGACAATTTGTCACTTCTGCGCATCTCCCGACTTCAATACACTTGAGCCCTCTGGCGGGGAACCTCGACTCCCGATGGCCACAACGGCCATTGTGTATCGCTCGTGCATATCGATCTGTAGAGAGTTTCGGAGCATTTTCATGCACCACAAAAGCAGCCGTCAGCGGCATTTGGCCACCACTCCCCGGTGCCTCCTCGCGTTGGCGGCACTAACCCCGGTAGCGGCGCAGGCCGACCACGCGCAGAACCCCAAAAAGCCCGCTCTGGAAATCGTGGAAGTCCACGCGCAGCAACTGCACCTCGACCTGCGGCGCGAACAGGCGCTCACCCCCGGCGGGGTCACTGTTATCGACACAGAGCAGTTGTATCAGCGCAATATGCCCAACCTGGCTGATATGCTGCGCTACGCACCCGGCGTCTGGACCGACAGCGCTACCGGCGGCGACAGCGTGTTAACGGTGGCAGCCACGGGCGGTTCAATGCCCGGGTCACTGCCGCGCAAGTCTTCGACAATGGCCTGAATGGCCTGGTTACTATGCTGAGCAACCACTGGGACGGCTACCGCAATCACAGCAGCGAGGAGCGCGACGGCGCTTATGGCAATGCCGGTTGGAACTTTTCTGACACAGGGGAAACCCGTTTCTATGCCACCTACCTCAATAGCAAACAGGATCTGGCAGGAGCGTTGACTCAGGAACAGTACAAGGATGACCCCGACCAGGCGTCCGCCGACGCCGAACTTGGCAACTACCAGAAAAACGTCGACACCTGGTGCGTGGCCAACAAGACGCGCTGGACGCTCAGCGACAACAGCGCGCTGGAGCTGGGCATCTCCTGGGAGGAGTAAAAACTGCACCACCCTATCGTCTACAAGGAAGTCGACTTTGACGGTCCCGGACCGCTGCCGCCGCAGGAAGTATTCAGCCTGCTGATCGACACCAAACACCGCGACGCCAGCGTCATGGGCCGCTATGAACTGCAGTTGGACAGTCACGATTTGCTGTTCGGGCTCAACTACGGTGACGGCAAGATGACCGGCGGCAATTACCGCAACAAAAATGGTGAGAAAAATGGCGAGACCACCAGCGTAGAGCGCAAGGCCCAAAATCTCGAGGCCTTCGCGATCGACCGC
>TARA_B110000503_G_scaffold79205_1_pt1 | contig 48641 bp, 38 predicted proteins | sample TARA_B110000503 | Tara Oceans TARA_B110000503 (sample SAMEA4397472) | marine metagenome | biome: Polar Biome; feature: [SRF] surface water layer (ENVO:00010504); material: water (ENVO:00002006), including particulate matter (ENVO:01000060) such as... | depth 5 m | reverse complement strand
CGACTTCGACAACAAAACGTGCCAGGTGGTTTTCAGGAAGCCAATCCATCAAAGCCTGCAACTGCTGCAACTGCTTGTGATTGTTAGGGCGGCTGAAGTATAGTCGTACGGTTTTCCCGTACATATATTGGTGATTGCAATGGAAACAGTTAGTGTAAACAAGTTCAGAGATAACTTGAAAAATCTTGTAGAACAAAGCGTTAGTAGGCATGAGCCGCTTAGAGTCTCCCGGCGGTCCGGGCAGGACTTTGTTGTGATTAGTGCTGAAGACTGGGAACGCGAGCAAGAAACGCTGTACGTCCTGCAAAACAGTAGTCTGATGCGACAACTAGCCGAGTCGATCAAAACTCATACACAGAGTAAAGGATACACGCCTACAAAAGAGCAAATGGATGAGATCTCTGGTATTTGAGGGCAGAACCTGGGAGGCGTATGAAACCATGCGCCAAAAGGACAAAAAGCTGCACGAAGCTGCGCGTAGAATAATCAAAGAGCTCCTTCGCTGCGACGACCCCGCTGTCGGGATGGGTAAGCCTGAACCACTGCAGCATAAACTGTTCAGTTTTTGGTCAAGGCGCATCACCCAGAAAGATCGGATTGTGTATAGGTTCGATGAATCATCAATCTATGTTTTCGCTCTGGGTGGACACTACGACCAGCCCTAGTGCAATCCTCCATATTTAGCAGGTAGATTTCGCAGAATCTTCTGATTGCAGCTGTATCCCTCTCTAGCCAATGCAGACCCGCCTCATGACTGGACTATATCCCAACGAAATCACCGCTGATCCCACCTCAACTTACCCCAATAAACACACCAACAGGTTAACAGTCGGTTGGTGCATCGGTCTTCACTTCGTATTGACGCAACCAAATGATGAAACCGTGCATGCAGCCAAGGTTGGCTCTTTGGAATAACCGATCATAAACCGAGCAGGGTTGTATTGATTGAAGCCCAGATCGGCGGGACTGATCCTGCCCCCCAGCGCGAGGCTCCCTGTAATCGGTCAGGCTTCAATCTGCTCCGACAGTTCTAACGCGTCGTCCACTTCTATACCAAGTTACCTGACAGTGCTCTCTAGCTTTGTGTGTCCGAGCAGTAGCTGGACAGCCCGTAGGTTTTTGGTGCGCTTGTAGATTAACGAAGCTTTCGTTCTGCGCATTGTGTGGGTGCCATACTCGGTGGCATCCAGGCCAATGCTGGAGATCCACCGTTTGACGATTCTGGCGTACTGCGTTTACATCTATCGATACGACTGGGAAACAGATAATCAGAGTAGAGCCCCTCAGCAGCCCCATGACCATAATCCCTAATGCTGCAAAGCAATTTGATCAGAGATTGTATCCTGATAAGACAGCCCCGCCGAATGGCTGCTCAGCCGGGTCATCTATCATCTTGGGGGATAGGGGGAACTTTGCTACGAGGTCTTTGTCACAATATGCACAGGACATCTGTTTTTTGAATTTTTTCTTGGCAAAAGATCGATAGAAAACAAACGTCGCAGGCTGTTTTGCACACTATAGGTTCATTAAAAGGAACTTTTCTCATGAGAACAAGTAAAGCACAACTCGCCATAGTGGCCGGCTTTGCAGCGATGAGCCTGTCGGTTGAGTCTTTGGCACACGGTTATGTTTCACAGCCTAAAAGCCGCTCTTATCTGTGCAAGTTAGGCGACAACACTAACTGCGGCGCGATTCAATATGAACCTCAATCTGTGGAAGGACTGGACGGGATTCCTCGCTTCCCATTGGGCGGCCCCGCTGACGGCAAGATTGCTGCGGCGGGCAGCCCTGCCTGGTCTGAGCTGAATGCACAAACACCAGGCAGATGGGCAAAGAACGATATTGCAGCTGGCATCAACGTCTTTACCTGGACATTTACCGCAAACCATATTGCTCGTGATTGGAGATACTTTATTACCACCCCTTACTGGGACCAGTCTCAGCCACTCTCGCGCTCCGCGTTCGAGCTAACCCCGTTCTGTGAGTATGACGGTGGCATGGTGCGCCCCCCGATGACAATTGAGCACACCTGCGAAGTGCCCTTTCGAGAAGGCTATCATGTAGTTCTCGCGGTATGGGACATAGGTGATACCGCTGCGTCTTTCTACAACGTAATTGATGTAAACTTCGACGACGGCGACGTGCTACCAATCGAAAGAAGTTCATTTGTAGAGGTAGGAACCATTTCGGGCGCTATTGCGCTCAATGAAGGCGACACTATTTATACCCGCGTAATGGACGCAGATGGCGAAAACCTCCTAATGTCTACTGCATATACGGCAATTACTGCTACCTCTGGTGCTGTTGCGAGTCTAGAACTGGCGCGCGCTATCAACTCACAAGGTTACTTTTCCGCAGGTGAAAAGACAGGTACTACGTTCACCCCAGTCGCTGGCCCGAACAAGGTTTACGCCCAGGAAATGGACAATATTCAGTCTATTGAGGTCGCGATTGAATTTGTATATGTAGAGTCAGAATACCAAGCTGTACTATCGGACGTAGACTCTTCTATAGAGATAGGTAGCACTGGTATGGCTGACGTTCACTTTACCCTCGCTACAAACGCTGCAATGGATGTGGTCGCCACACTCTTCGATAGCAGCGGTGCCACAGTCACTAGTGATACCTTCAGCATAGATAACACAGTGCCAATCACGGATGATTCAGATTCCTGCGAGACACCTGAACAGAGCGGGTCTATGCAACCGGTCAGCCTAAAACTGCACGTCCATGAAGCCGTCGCGGGCGACTTTACGTTGGTGGTGATTGCTACGGCGGTCATGGGTAATGCGACTATTCAAAGTACTGCCAACGTGACCCTGGTTGATGCTGTCGTAGAGATGCCTACGGGCGATGATTCTAATTCCTGCGAGATATCAGACCCATTGGCATCGCAGCAGCCTGCCTTTAACGCATCAACTGTTTACACTGGTGGTGAACTGGTTAGTTATAGCGGGCTGGTCTATAAAGCGAAATGGTGGACCGTCGATGTCACTCCTGACACGACGGATGCATTTGAACTAGTCTCTGGAGTCCCTCTTGAGTATTCCGATTCTACGGTTTTTGTCAGTGGAGCAGAAGCCATATTTCAGGGCAACATATATCGAGCCAACTGGTGGACGGTTGGCTCTTCACCACTCGCCGGCTCCAAAATATGGTCTTTGGTGGGTCCCGCTCCTTCCTGCTAGCAAAAGACGGTTGATGAAGCTCACCTGAATGACCTGTATGCCAAGATCGGCGAGTTGGCACTGGAGAATGATTTTTTAGCTAACCGCTCGGTCGTTGAGTATGGCCGACCACAAGGGTTTCCTGTATTTGGTTGCCATTATGGACTGGTATTCCAGCAAGGTATTGCAATTTGGACTCGAACTGGCCAACGATGCACGCGCCTTGATCAGCCAACTCTTCACGTTTGGCACCGCGCCGGTGGCGCTCGTCTCAAACTCGCCCGAGGGGAGAGTTTGTCGAACCCTGAGCTATGCTATTTGCCGCCTCACTAAGCCCTCTAATGCCCTGTAAAACAAAGCGTTAAAAAATGAGTTTGGCATTGGGGGGCATCAGAAGGCGTGAGGATGGTCCCATGGTGCTCCCATAAACATCCACTACTACTCCTTCTGGCCATTATCGCAGCCAAAGCAGGTATCTGTTTAAATTTAGATGCGCCTTGCACCAATGATAATCATTGGCAATCTCTATCATAAATTCTATTTTGAGTACATCGGTGGAAGTGGAGGGAAAACCATGCATGTATCATTAACACCAGAGCTCGAACAACTTGTCAAAACCCAGGTGGAAAGCGGTTTGTACAACTCATCCAGTGAGGTAGTGCGCGAAGCATTGCGTCTATGGAATGAACAGCAAAAATATAAAAAGAAGATAGAAATACTGCGCGCAAAACTAGAACTCGCTGAACAAAGTCCTCTGCTCGATAATTTTTCAATGGATGATTTGATCAAAGAACTGGATAGTGAATAACAGCTTACATGCCAATAAAATATAGACTGCGCCAAGCTGCCAGAGATGACTTGAAAGATATTGCCCGATACACACTGAAACATCGCGGTAAAGTACAGCGTGATAAGTATCTCAACGGTTTTAAAGAGCGGTTTGAGTTACTGGGTGAAAATCCAAACTCGGTCGTTCTCGTGATGACGTTAAGATCGGCTATCACTGTAGCGACTAGAACAAGCATGTGGTGTTCTATGTTATCCAAAATCATTATGTAGAGATTTTAGCTATTCTGCATGAGCGAATGATTCCAGAACGTCATGTCTAGGGTGGTCCCATAGTGTTTCAAAAAAATACCCAATTCCAATACCAGATATTTTTGGGCACAACCTCTTGGCGGGGACCGTTGCGTGCTCTCATTTTGGATTCGAGGAATATGAATTGCCCGCATCGAAAACTATCATGGTGTCGGCGCAGGGATCGCCCCCTGGAAACCTTGCGGTTTAACGCAGCGATTTCCTGATAGCAGCACTAGCTAAAGGCTTGGCCCATTCAGGCATTGACTCAACGGGCAACGAATCAAAGGTATTCCCGACTAGCGAGAACAGGCAAACTGGCTGTGGACCATCACGGTCACAGGGTTCTGAGTTGTCAAATACCCGCACCGCCGCACATCGAGGTATTAGCCCCAGCATGTTATGGACGGCACCTGTCCAGCGCTCTCGAATTTTTGCTTCCGGTATATCGTGACCACCTCTAGCTACTCGCGCGGCCACACGCTCAAGGTGTAATTCAGGCGAAGCTAGTCCGCAAAAAAATATGCGCACTTCCCGTCCCTTATCGATCGCTTCATGAAGTAGCTGACAAATGGAATTTCCACCCAATGTTGTTTCAAAGGTGTAGTCCAGCTCTTCCTCAATCGCCCGGGATAGTTGCTCAAATCCCATTTTCCAGGCCCGTGCATTCGCTACAGTCAGGGATAGTGTGCGATCAGCATCCATCAAGCTGCGGGCCACTTCGTCCGGGTTAAAGTAATCACCGCCTGCACGACGGATACTCGCACCCGCAACGGAGCTTTTACCCGCGCCGTTGATACCGGCGATAACGGAAATCACTACACTTCTGTTTCCCCAGGCTGATATGTTTTACGCAGGCCGTCTGAGGTCGCGGCAAACAGTCCATCTGCAGCGTTGCGAGATTGAGGCGAGGTAATACGACGATATAACGCTTCGTAGTCATCGGTCCCGTCAGCAATTTCCTTTACCTTAACCTGTTCAATCAGTTCGGCATAAAGGACCTTCATACGCACCACTTCCTCATAATGGTCGACACTCATGACGACCGCAGCATCGCGCTTACGCAGCTGCAAGCGCATAACCCCTCGTCCTTGGGTTATTTCTGTCAAGGATGCTTCAATACGACGCCCAAACTCTTTTCCCCCTTTGCTTCCCAAAGAGGCCGTTGGCGACAGCCAACCAAGCTTTTTTATAAGACGTTTAGCATGCCTTACCAACCCTTCGTGATCCGATACATCATCCGACTGGGGAACAAGTGGTTTTGTGATCATAAACGAGCCCTCTGCACAGTTGCCTGAACGCAATCATAGTGTACAAGTGTCACAAAGACCACTAGAGCCCTTTCTTACACTAAGGGGAACGCAAGGCAATGCTGCTGACCATTGATCTGCATGGTCCGGCACACCGGCGAAGACTTCGTCGATGAAGAAGGTATCGCCGTAGCCTCGATGCTTTCGCTTCAAACAGTGGGTATGAATGGCGCCGAATTTGATGCCGAGCCTGCCCCATGAGCGCAGTGAGTGCTTTGGGTGCCACAGGCGAATTGCTTCGTGGCTGACCGTGATACCGCGCTCAGCCAGCAGATCTTCAATATCGCGTAGCTGTTACCACGCGCCAGTAACAAGACCTGAACAAAAAGTGCTTCAAGCTGCGGCAAAAAGCGCCGTCGAAAAGTCGTGATGGTGTCGTGATACGGATGCGTATTGGCCGCCAGGTAGCGAAAAGCAATGGAGTCGTCGGTGGCGCGCTCGACCTTACGTCGGGAAAACAGGCCAGTGGCGTAACCGTAGATTAGCAAACCCAGTAGGACCGCTGGGTGGTGAGCCTTTAATCCACGCCCAGCGTATTGATTGGTGAGCTCAGACAGATCGAGCTGATCAATGACCTCCACGACAAACCTTGCCAGGTGGTTTTCAGGTAACCAGTCCGAGATAGAGGGCGGAAATAGATAGCCTGTCTCTTAATCAACGTTTACAAAATTGGCCATCACTTAGTCCCGCTTACCTTTCAGTGTGGCCGCATTATCTCATGATGACGTCGTTGGGTTAAAACCGACAGACTGCTAGGATTTAGAAGTCGTACCGAACTTCTATACCGGCTGTGCGATTGGCGTATTTTGGCACCAACTGAAGATAGCCATTCGGCAGCAATACCTCGCTGTGACCAAAAATGAGTGAGGCATAGCTTTCATCAAACAGGTTTTTCACAAAAGCGGTTACGCGGTACCCGTCGCTTTTGCCGAGAAGCGTCGCGCGGATATCAACAATGGTAAAGGCGTCCTGAGTGGCATTTTTGTCTTGCGATAGTTCGTAAAGAACAGCGTCCTGCCAGCGTATATTCGTGCCGAGAACAACATCGAACGGGAGGTCTTGCAGTCGGATGGTATAGTCCGTGCTGAGATTCACCTTCCACTCTGGTGTGTAGGGCAATGTGCCGCCAGATAGATCCTGAAATCCATCGGGACATTCACCGCGCGCCTTTTGTCCACCACCGCAATTGCCTTTGGGGAAGTCATCGATAGTTGCATCGGTGTAGGCAAAGCCGCCGGTCATTGTCCAGTCATCCATAGGCGCGGCCATAAATTCAATTTCCACCCCCTGGGTCGACACTTCGCCTGCGTTGACCACAATGAAATTACCCAGCCCAACAACGTTCGGATCTTCAACAAAGGATTGCGCTTGGTAATCGTGGTATTCCGCGTAGTACACCGAAGCATTGATGAATAGGCGATCATCGAACCAGCGAGACTTCAGGCCGGTTTCAAAAGCATCGCTCGTTTCCGGCTTTACCTGGGTGCCAGCGGCGATTAGCGTAGTATCAAAAGCGGGGCCTTTATAGCCGCTGACATAACTGGCATAGGCCATTGCCGTGTCAGTCACATCCCATTGTAGCGCTATCTTGGGTGAAAAATCACTTTCATTCAGGGATTCACTTGCGCTACCGCCTTTGGCGAAAATGCCAAAAACGTTGGCTCCGCTAAGCTCTGCGTTGGTGCGGTAATTGAGATCGTCATAAGTAAAGCGGCCACCCAGTATCAGTACCCAGTCTCGCCGCAGATTAAAATTGACCTCGCCAAAGAGAGCAGAGTTTTCCCCGCTCACTTTCGTTGAGCCCGTCCGGATTGTAGGTTCGGGATGGTCCGGAAATGCGAGATCGGTTTGGAGGACGCTACTGCTGTCGATATGCTGTTCGAAATAGAAAGCGCCAACAACGTACGAGCCCCAATCAGCAGGCGGCGAAGTGAGCCGAAATTCCTGGGAGAACTGGTCTTGTTCTGTGAGGGGGGGCTTTGTGGCGCTGAGCTGCAGCGGATTACCGGGTAGATTGTCCAGATCCACCCAGCTTTCACTCTCCCAGTTTCTATAGGCGGTGATCGAGGTCAAGGTGAAATCGTTGATTTCCCAGTTGGTGGTAAGGGAAACGCCGCTGCTTCTTATGTGGGTAAAGGTACGTTCATCATTGTTCACGTTCTGGTTGTCGTCCGACGGCACAACGGGCAGCAACGCATCCAACGAGGCTTGTTGATTTAATGATTCTCCCACGGAGCGGACACTCAGTGAAGTGCATTTGCAATCGCTCCAGCTGTAATCGCTGGCGAGCAGGAATTCCAGATCTTCATTTGCTTGCCATAACAGTTTGCCGCGAACGTTATAGCTTTTACTGCTGTTGAGTTTATCGCCAGTATAGAAATTTTCCGCATAGCCGTCGTTATCCACGCCGGAAGCTGTCAAGCGGTAGCCAAGTGTGTCGGTAATGGGGCCGGATATACTGCCATCGAGGCGGTATTCGTCATTCTCTATCGCTGTGGCCGCTGCCGTGCCGCTTAGTTCAGGCGTCGGATCCTTGGTAATGATATGCACGACACCCCCCGACGCGTTCTTACCGTAAAGCGTTCCCTGCGGACCACGTAACACTTCAACCCGCTGGACGTCGACCAGATCCAGAAATGCCATACCGGAGCGGCCCATCACCACACCGTCGAGCATGGTTGAGACGCTGGGGTCTACACCAGTACTGAATGCTTGAGTGCCAATGCCACGAATATTAAACGATGATGTTGAAGGTCCGGAACTGGCTTGTACATTCAGCGTCGGCAGCAGGGTAGCCAATTCTTCTGCGTTTTTCAGCTGTGCTTCCATCATGGCTCTACCTGACAATAGGGACACGCCTACCGGTACATCCTGCAGATTTTGTTCACGTTTCTGTGCTGTGACTATGAGTTCTTCGAGTATGGGGCGATCGCCCGTGGAAGGTGTTTGCCCCAGCCCGGGCACTGGTAACAGGCTCATAAATAGGGCGGTATGGATAAGGGTTAAGGTCTTTATATCGATTATCATTTTTGCGCCTTACTATTTTTTATAACAATTGTACGACTAACTTGTGCCTGATTTTGTCCGATACAAAATTGGTACTAAGCTTAGAGTGACCGTACAGATAGCGTCTTCGCCGTTAGAGCGGTCTTGCTAATGTGCAGGCTGCTGTTTTTTTTGCCGTAAGCGCATATTGTACCGTGTCAGTTGTAAGCCCAATTGCAGCTTCTTCCAGACGGAAGCAGTTTCAATTGATTCCAGCAGGTCCGCCGGGAAGATACTCTGGTGAGTCGAAATTTTGTGTGTGGTGCGTATCGAGTCGAGAGAATTGTTCCATTCTTTTTCCCACTCAATGTTCATCATCACTGGTGTTTCTCGTCCATGCTGCCAGGCTTCCCACATTATTTGCATGAGAACGGTAAAACCTCTGGGTTCTTTGAATGTGCTGATCGCCATCACCGCAGCGAGAAACATCGAGGAGTAGTTGTGCCCGAACTGGGCAAGTTGAAATGCTGAAATTGCAATCTCATTGGAAGATGTCGTTTTGTACCCGGCCACAAGATGCCATACGTCGTGCATTTGCAAAATACGGGCGTTGAGGTAATGCAGCGAGTGGGGGAGTTCACCCAAGGCAATGGCTTCGCGGTCGAGCACTTCCGGATCGTAGCCATTCTCCACGATCATTGTGTGCAGCGACCGACCCAGGCTGTCAGGCGGGCATTGGGCGAGCGCGTCAATATCGGTGTGGCCGGGGATAGGTTTTTTTACGGCCTCTGCGGCGCCCCAGTGGTGGCGCGCCTGGTTGTCTGCAAGCTCACCCAGTTGCGGGTGTACTGCGCCGGCCAGCGCTGCGACTGCTATGGTAATCGAAAGCGCATCATAGCCCTCGTCGTTACCATCCACGACACCCCAGAAAGCCGACCAGAAACTGTCTTCCATCGGCGCCTCGGGTAGTCCGACAGGCACTTCTGGCGTTGGACCAGAACCCAGCCAGGCCGAGGCGATATTGTCACACACTGCATCGCAGGCGTCGGGACAGGAGTACGCGATCCAGGCCATCACCGCGGTGAGGTGCAGCCGTCCCTCAGATTCGCCCTGTTTGGCCGCGGCCACTGCAGCAGCAATGGTAATGGCATCCATTCGCTTGGCGGATTGTTGCAGTCTTTTTCTGCGCGTCATAATGAGCCTCGTTGGTCGTTACGGTAGCTTGTTAGTAACCCAGTTTCGCTGGACTGAGTATACGACTTCTGCTACTGATGTGAACCTCTGGCAGGTGGCCAGATTAAACGTCTACATTGCGTGGAACATTTGCACATGATTCGAAAAATGCTTGCTGTACTTGGTCTTGCCATTGTTGCACTTGGCGCCATGCTGTTGTGGTCTTATAGCGCCACAGTGGTGGTCATTCCCGTGCAGGAAAAAGTTGTGGCGCTTACGTTCGATGATGGGCCTAATCCCCCGCATACAGAGGCCTTGCTCGACATGCTCGCGCAACACAATGTCAAAGCCATTTTTTTTCTTAAGGGCCGTAACATCGAAGCATTCCCTGAATCCGTCAAGAATATAGTAGAAGGGGCGCACGAAATCGGCAATCACAGTTACTTTCACAAACCGATGATATCGCTTTGTGAGTCTGACATGCTCGAAGAGCTGGTACGCACAAATAACCTTATAAAGCATTATACCGACGAGGATACTACGATTTTTCGTCCGCCTTTTGGTGTGCAGGGATCAGGCTTGAAAATGGCGCTGGATACACTGGGAATGACCTCGGTTTTGATGAGTACCCACGGTGTAGATTGGGAAGTCAGTGACCCACAGTTGATCGCCGACGCAGTGCTTGAGAATATTGAGCCTGGCAGCGTTATTTTGCTCCACGATGGCCATGGTGATGTCGATGATCCAAATGCGCAGCAGAGTCGGGCGCCCAGCGTCGAGGCGACGGGTATAATCATCGAAACGCTGCAGGCCCAGGGTTACCAATTTGGAACGGTAGGTGAAATGCTTACGATGTCGCGCCTATCAATTTAGAGGCACCTTTGTGTCAATTTATAGGCTTACCGATTTGTCTTACGTTACGGTTTTTTAACATTTTTGCCCAAGCTAAAAATGGGCCGGTCTGTGCTTCCCAAACAGTTTCAATTTTCTCGCCAGACGATAATCCCGTTGCCGGATACTCGTCAACGTGGGGGTGGTAATAACTGCCAAAGGCAATGTCAAACAGTGGCAGCCAGATGGCGAAGTTCTTATCCCGATGCTTGGGTATTTTGGAGTGGTGAATCCAGTGGTACTGCGGGGTAGAGAAAAACGGCATCAGGCGGTGCAGAGCGTCTATCCTGACATTGGCATGGATAAAGTAATCCCATAGAACAGGTAGAAAGCCAGCTGCCATAATCGCCAGTATCGTTTGTGGCGCTTCGCCTACGTCGAAGATCAGGCCGATTGTTAGTCCCTTGACCAGGGCTTGGCCAGAGGGTTCCAGGAAGTGCGAACGATAGATTGTCGTGCTGTTCAGGTTCTCGTCACTATGGTGCAACTTGTGCGTCTCCCACAGGAAAGGGATTTTGTGTTGTGCCCGGTGCCACCAGTAGTAGGAAAAATCCCCGAGAAAACACGCCGTGAAAAATATCACCGTACCCTGCAAAACGATATCCACAAAGGGTATGCCAACCGATAGCTCGGAGGTGGAAACGCGCAGGCTTGGAAATCCGGTCATGCTCGCGATAAATACAGTCACCAGTACTGTCAGTGCGACAAAGGCAGGTGCGAGTAGCAGGTTGCTGCAGGTGATCTTCCAGTTCAATAGGTAATTGGAGTGAGGCGTATCTTTTTGAACGGGTGTAATTTTTTCCAGCAATAAGAATGCAGGCCATATAACGAGAAGAGACAGGTAGGCTAAAAATAGAAGGACAAAAGTGCCCGTCGCCAGTTCGATATAATCGGTCAGAAACTCCTGCATAGCGATATTCCTGCTGTCGATATCAGCGCGATGTAGTTGGAAGGTTTCGCGACGCAGCAAATGTCATTCAAGAATCTGCGGATCGATACCAATAAGCACGGGTCTAGCATAATCCAAATAAATGCGCGCTGACAACTCAATTTCCCAACACACACTATTGCTGCGTTATCGCGCGCTCAATGACGTGAACAGGTCCGATTAATCCTGCAGAGACTCTTGCGCTGGTACCGATGATATCCGGTGCGTCCCAGCCGGGTTCGCCGTTCTCAATGGCGGTGACAAGTCGGTTCTTCCTCGGCGGCGTGAGCGTAATCTCCAGGTGGTTCTCTCCCGATCTCACGGCGCTGTTTACAGGAACGGTATAGGGCGGCACCAGCGCTGCTCCGACAGGGATATTATTGAGTCGAACCGTTGCTGCGCCGAATAGTTTGCCCAACGTGACTTCGAAGCGATGCCCTTGTTGCCGTCGCGCTTCTGTTCCGGGTGGCAGTGTGAAAGTGGTCGTGTAAACGCCAGGCTTGCCGCTGCTGAGCAGCTCGGGAATCTGCAGCCAGTCACCCGGTAGTTCTCCTGCGTGGGAAAAACCAGAATCTACTACAGACACAGACCAGGTATTCAGAGCGGTTGATGCCACAATCTTGAGCCTATCTATAGCCAATTCGTTAATAGCCAATTCGTTAAACGCATGCTGAGGTAACCACAGGGTGATCGAGCCGTAGGCGGGCAGGTCTAATGAGATTCGTCCGCTGTCATCCGGCACGGCGAGGCTAGTCGTGCCTAGCCAGGCGTCGAGCCAAGCCGCGGGGTGTTCTTGAGAAAGTTGGACCATCAGCGTTGTGGCTTGTGGCGCTGGGTTGCTAAAAAACTGTATAAGATCGCCATTGGCCAGTCGGCGACGCAGCGACTTCACCTGCGGATGGGTGAACTGTATTGGTCCGGGAGCGAACGCTGCAACAGTCGGCATAGATAAAAAAGCCTGACTGACGCGGAGGTCGCCATTCTCCCAGTCCCGGAGTCCGTGTTGGCGCAGCGGTGCATTGCCGCTCACCTTTACGGGTAAACCTTCCTCAACCAGCGTTGCAAGGTTTTCCGCGACATCTGGTCCTACCGCAGTGATACCGTGCAACAGAATGCCCCGGGCGCGCAGTTGGCCTACCTGCAGTACGCCATCTTCAAACGAGGCAGAATTCAGGGCCTGTTCATTGATCCACTCCCAGGTTAGTCCCTGTTTCTCCAGTTTGCGTGTTTCACGCCATATATCGCGCATGCGCTGCACGCCGCGGCCGGGCGCAGTATCGCCAGCGTTAGTGGTCAGAGCCTCTTCCCCGTCAAACCTACCCTGGTCGAAGGGTTCGTCGGGATTGTTATATCCCTGGGGAAATCCCTGACCCGGATACAGCACCAGTACATCCGTTTCTGGTTCTCCTTTGCGGAGCAAATACTGGTTGCGGGCAATATATCGGTTTAGCTGCCCGGCGTGTTGCCAGTACGACCAGTTCTCGCTGTAGTCTGTGGAGAGCATACCCAACTGCCATGGGTACCAGCCATCCCGAACGGGATAACCTCGTTCGGCGGGATTCTCCACGCGATAAGCCGTGCCGTGATAGACAAGTTGGTTCACACCGGCAGCGAAAGCCTTATCGGCGAGCGCTTTGATCTTGGCGGGGGTGGTCATAAACGCACGGCCAAGAAAAATGAACGATTCGGCAGAGACCAGGGGCTTGCCTGCTATGTGCGCACCTGAAGACACGGTTTTCATAAACATCTCGGAGCCACCGGCGTAGAGCTGTTCGGTTTCCGGTATGTCGGATTCACCGGCGGCGCGGATGATATCGGTGGGGCCGCCATAGGCCTGCAAGCGATGGGCCAGACCGTGCTCAGACGCCCAGTCCGCAAGCGTCTGAAAGTAGCGTTCGCGAAACAGGTCGGAGGTGACTTCATCCCAGTCTTCAATGAAGCGCGTTCCGCGTTCGCCCAGGTCATACTCGGGTGCTGTCTCTATGTTCGCAGCGTGGAATGGCATTTGATCCTTGCCGGGCTCGATCAGGGCCGCTAGCCAGGGGCGTGGGTCGTAACCTATGCGGGACTCGAATTCCTGCAAATGCCCTCTAGCCCAATGGCGTTCCTGACGAAACTCAAGACTGTCGTTAAAGAAGGCGCGTAGTGGGTCGCCGAAGTATTTGGCCAGACCTGAATCGTCCCGAAACAGATAGTCCTGATTAGCGCGTATGCGCTGGGCATCCAGATGATCGACCACATAGCCGGGTTGTGGATGGGCGTAACCGCCGGCAATCAGTTCGCCACCGGGTAGTTGCCACAGTGCTGCAACAGCCCAATCGCCCGACGGAACACTCCAAACCAGGCGGTTTGCGCTTACTGAGTCAGTTATGACCTGGATGGAGTCGACATCAAGCGCCATTTGGTCTAAAAAGTCCCAAGGCTGCCAGGTTCGTCGATCGTCAGTAATGCGCGCTGCAACCACGGCGACCAGTTTGCGGGCCTGAGGGACAAAGGTCTGCATCGGCGCATCACCAAGCATGCCCAGCGCTCCCGCGCCAAAGGTCGCAGCGGGCATCTGCGGCGCGGGCAAATCTACCTCTATGTCCGCTGGCCCGGTCACGACTATCTCGCTGTGCAATAGCTGCAGCAGGCCGTCTTCCAGCGCGACGTAGGGGTTGCCTGTGGGCCAGCCCGAGCCATTGTTGAGGTCGACGCCCATGCCGAGTTGGCGCGCGGTTTCCATAACCGTGGCCAGGTTTTGGTAATAGAGAGGCGAGTCCCAGCCTGCATCGGTCCAGCTCGAAGACTCTTTGTCACTCTGTGGTACTGAAATGGCAAAGGATTGAATTTCCACTCCTGCTATACCGACATCGGCAAACATACGCATTTCGCGCTGAAGTTCTGCTTCGTTAACCAAATTTCCTGGCCACCACCAACGAGTCCACGGGCCAAAGCGCAGTGGTGGCTCAATAAAGGCCGCTATATCCAGCGGTGATGTCTGATCTTGTCGCGCGATGGTTTCCCAGGGGGCTTCGGTCTTCAGATTGGTGCTGGCAGATCTTAGCCAGGACTGGAGTGTGCGATCAGACGTCTGCACCGGGGGGGTGCTGATGTAATGGTAGGTATAGAGAAACGCGAGGCCGGCGAGGCTGCATGCCAGCGCAAGCAGGATCGCCGCTGCCAGCAGAATGCGTCTGAGCCATTTCACCGCAACTTCCCCAAAACGTCATTTACGAGGCTGATGTTGATTCTGCATGCTGTTGCAATTGCAATTTCCGCGCGGCGGCAGTGTGTTGTTCGCCCTCTGGCGCCCAACCCGGTGGGCGCCAGAGAAAGTTAAGCAACTCCCCCATATTTTTGGCACTTCGCAGGTCGTGCCATAACAGCACAAACTCACCGAAGTGGACGTCCCGGAAACTGGCGGTATTGACCTTGCGCGTGATACCAAACATCACCGGCTCCTTTGTATCGAGCGGCTGTAGTGTACCCATTAACCAGTCTCCGAGAAGAGTGATAGAATTGTAATTGGTATCCATATAGCGAACGTTTTGGGCGTGATGTACACGGTGGTAGGACGGTGTTTGCATAAACCGCTCTAAAAAGCCCCAGCGCCGGACAACCACATTGTCGCTCACGTGAAGAACATTGCCCCATACCACATCGACGAAAGTCAGCACTGCGATAACCGCCGGGTGTACGCCGAGCAGTGCGGGTATGAAACCGAGTGTAAATGGCATATAGAAGAGGGTTTCCAGAAAGGAGTGATTGAAACCCACGAACATATTCATGGATTGGGGTGCGTGATGCGGCGAGTGCAGGCACCACAGTAGCCTGACTTTATGCGCCGCCCAATGTTGTAGCCAGTAACACATCTCGTAGATGAAAAATCCGTAGGCCCAGCCAACGGGAGACAAGCCTGCATCAAATGGGCTGAAGTTCGCGCCCCACAGGGCCAGTAACAGTTTGCTGAACGGGCCAACGACGAAGTCGATTAGTACAACGGCTAGCACGGTAGACCCCATCCCCTTAAGAGACATACCGTACTCTCCCGGCTTTGCTCTGCGCTGCCGAAAATGTATATAGGCGAACTCCGCCACGCCATAGATCAGCAGTGCCAGCAGAAATAGCGGCAGTACTTTGGCAAGAGGCAGTGAGTCTACGGTCAGATTTTCCATTGCGTTCAGTCTAGATCGGTATGCCTAAAAAGCCCAGCTTGACTTACCCACTTTTGAGGAAATGTCCACTGAATAGTTGACCCAGACTTAAGGCAATGTTCGAGAATAATTTCACGCAGTTATCCCATTTGGCATGGCTCTGTCTTTAGTGTAATTGCGGGGTCATATTTAAATATAATTAAACAGGAGAGCATCTTGGCATCACCATTCTCCCTGGCGTACTGCACTGAAGGCTTGCTGGCGCCTCCCCACACCCGCTGCTCTTTGCCGTGAACTAATTGATCGGCCTGGGTAATGTCATGCACGTTTGCCGTTGTCGTTGGCACGCTGTGAATCAGCCCCAATGCGCCATCTGTTCCAGAAATTTCTCGCGGCGGGTCTTGCGCCGTTTTTTGTTGTATTCAGCTTCTAATAAGGATCAATTGACCCATGAGCTTGTCTCTTCAACGGGGTTTCCCTATCCTACCAATTCCGGGGTTTATTCAGAGGTTCTCTAGTTAGTATGGACTTAAGCCCACTGAGCAGATAATCACGGGCGATTATTTTTTGGAAGTCCGGTGTTGAATCTCCGCTTCTATGCTGTGCTTGTGTTCCATAACGCACTCCTCATGGGTTTTGTGGGAATTCGGCAGCCGCCAGATGGTGCGTTCATCCACTTGGGTGGTGGCGGACAGGACTTCCGGTCAGCCGCAGCGAGTCAACCGTATTTTCTGGATTGAAACAAGCGGGGTGTGGTAGAGACCGAGGTTGATCTGTTACTGGTCCCCGATCTTGCGGCGTTTGAGCAGGAGCTGGCACCCTTTGAATAGTCTGTCACCTTAGTGACAGGTGCCTTCATTACATCCCTGTTAGCCTTACGGTATTCATTCATGCAATAGAGGTTTCTATAAAGTGGCAGCTCCCCTGTTAGACCAGCGCGATCTGGAGTTCATGCTGTACGAGTTGTTTGATGTCGAATCCATGACCTCCCGCGAGCGTTATGCCGACCACAACCGCGAGACCTTTGACGCCGCCATTAGCACCGCGCGCATGGTAGCCGAAAAATACTTTCTGCCCATTCGCCATAAGGTAGATGCGAACCAGCCGACCTTTGATGGCGAAAAGGTGCATATGATCCCGGAGATAAAAGTGGCGCTGGACGCGGTGGTGAAGGCGGGTTTGGCATCTCCTGGCGCAGACTATGAGCTAGGTGGAATGCAGCTACCCGCACTGGTTGCTGCAGTATCGGGTGCCTACCTGAACGCTGCGGCGAGCGCGACCATGGGATATATCGGCCTGACTAATGCCAATGCCAACCTGATCAATGCCTACGGCACACCCGAGCAGAAGAAAAAGTGGTTGGAGCCATTACTCAGCGGGCGCTTTGCCGGAACCATGGCTATGAGCGAGCCTGGCGCCGGTTCCAGTCTTTCTGATCTGACCACCTTCGCAGTTCCCGCTGAAGATGGCACCTATCGGATCAGCGGCAACAAAATATGGATTTCTGGCGGCGATCACGAACTGAACGAGAACATTGTGCATTTGGTGCTTGCCCGTGTGAAGGGGGCGCCGAAAGGAGTCAAGGGTATTTCCCTGTTTATCGTGCCCAAATATTTGGTGAATGATGATGACTCTCTGGGCGCGCGTAATGATGTCACACTGGCGGGCTTGTTCCATAAAATGGGCGGTCGTGGACAAACGTCGACCGCACTGAATTTCGGTGAAAAGGGTGGTGCAGTCGGTTATCTGGTGGGTGAGGAAAATTGTGGCCTGCTATATATGTTCCACATGATGAACGAGGCGCGCATTATGGTAGGCAGTGGCGCGGCCATTATGGCGCTTTGCGGCTACCAGTATTCCTTGACCTATGCCAAAGAGCGGCCGCAGGGTCGTCTGCCTTCGAACAAGGATCCTCTGGCCCCGCCGGTGAATATCATCGAGCACGCCGATGTGCGACGTATGTTGCTGGCACAAAAGGCCTATGCCGAGGGCGCGTACGCGCTTTGCCTACTCGGTACCCGGCTGGCAGATGACGCGCAGACCGCTGCCACTGAGGAGGGGCGTTCCCAAGCTTACATCTTGCTGGATTTTCTGACGCCTATCATCAAAACCTGGCCATCGGAATATGGCCCAAAGGCGAACTACCTTGCCATTCAGGTGTTGGGTGGTTCCGGTTACGTCAACGAGCATCCGGTAGAAATGATGTATCGCGACAACCGCCTCAATCCTATTCACGAGGGCACCACCGGTATTCAGTCTCTGGACCTGCTGGCGCGCAAGGTGCCGCAGAATGGCCTTGCGGGATATACCGCCTGCCTGGGAGCCATGGCGGAGACAATTGCTGCAGCGCGCAACCAACCTGCACTGAGTGATTCTGCCGATTTGCTTGAAGCGGCCATTGTAACTTTGAAGGACGTGACCGAGTTTTTACTGGGTGCCATGCTGGAGAAAAATATCGATCTGGTACTGGCCAACTCGGTCAAGTATCTGGATCTGTTCGGGCATGTGGTGATTGCCTGGATATGGTTGAAACAAGGGGTTGTGGCTGCAGCTGCTCTGGATGTGAATCCGCATGGGGCGGATGAAAATTTCTATCGGGGCAAGCTACAGGCTATGCACTACTTCTTCCGCTACGAGCTCCCGGAGATCAAAGCCTGGGGCAAGCTGCTGATGGCACTGGACGATACTACCTACGCGATGCAGGTTGACTGGTTCTAGCAGGCACTTGAATTTGGCTGCCAGATCTGAGCCACACAAGTGGTCCATACCTTACCAAGGTGTTTAGTTATGCAAATCAAGGAGCCAATCCAGTGTTTAAATTTAACCTCAATAGTTGGTATATGATGCCGGCCCATTGTGGTCCGAGACCAATGTCGCCGGAGGCCAGTGGTTGCTGTCGCGACGTGCCCACGATAGTCGTATAGTTCCTTACGGACGTTGGAAACTTGCTGCCTACCTGCGAGCGCCGTTCGAGATTGCAGCGGAAGCCGTGTCTGCCGGGCTGCAACGCGTTTCTCTGGTTGCAGACGTGCGATCCCGGTGGATGGTGACACTTCGATCAGCCACCTGCACGCGGTGATCATGGATGATTGAAATACCGCATAACATTGCGGATCAAACGCACCTGAATTTGCCCACGAAACTGAGCTATGGCGTTGGCCAGCTTTCTGATGGCGTAAAACAGGCATCCTTCAGCACATTCCTGTTCTTCTATTACAACCAGGTATTGGGACTATCTGGCAGCCTCGCTGGTATGGCTGCGTTGTTGGCGTTGATGGTGGATGCCATTACCGATCCGATGGTGGGGCAGCTGTCAGATCGCTTTCACTCCCGCTGGGGTCGGTGGCATCCCTTCATACTGGCGGGTGCCATACCCTTTGGTCTGGCGATCGTAGCGTTATTCAGCCCACCGGACGGACTTAGCGAGATGGCGTTGTTTGCCTGGATGTTGGGTGGTGCTATTGCCTTACGCTTGATGCTGACCCTGTTTTTTGTACCGCACTTGTCTCTGGGCGCAGAACTGGCCAGTGACTATCATGGACGCACCTCCCTCATTGGCTATCGCGTGTTCTTTACCTACGCGGGAATTCTGATTACCTCCGTGATTGGCTTCGCCGTATTTTTTCCGCTAACCGCGGCTTTCAGCAATGGCTTGCTGAACAAGGCGAGTTATGGCCTTGGTAGTTTCTTTGCTGGCATTGGTTTGGACATTATCCACTTTCCCAAGAGCGCTTCCCCCGAAGCCGTGCCGGCCGATGCGGTGGTGAGTCTGGCGATTCTGTCTGGGCCAGTGATGTTTTTGTTGTTTACTGCAACCGTGATTGCTTCCAGCCGTTATCCGCTCACCGCCGTCAAACACCGGGAAATTATGTGTGCAATAAAAGAAAGAGCAGAAGCGCTGTAGCTCGTCGCCCCCAGCTCAGAGCTAACAGCGGGTCAGGCGGCTTTATTTTCAAGCGCCGATAGTGGCTTCATCCCTGACGTTTTTTCTTCGGTTTGGCGCGTGCTGCTCTACCCTTGGTTTGGTATTTGCAGCGGTGAAGATTTTTGCACCCGTGTTGAACAAAGGAATTGGCGCCCCGGCACGTTCTTCACATGGTTCAACTGGCCGCGTGACAACCCGGCCACGGCTTTGGGCTCGCGCTTGTAATCCGGTGGCAGGTCGTGCGTTGCTGCAGTCAATTCCCTACCTGCGGTGCCGTCGATTACTGCGCGGCGCTTCTTTGAAAACATTGCGAAGCTACCCTTAACCAAGCCTCCTACATTGTCCAACCCTTCTATATAAGTAACGGAAAATGCCATGTTATTGCGTGAACGTCGACTGAATCTGATCAGACTTGAGCGTGTATGATTAGCAGCGAGATTGTTCTGCCGTTAGACAGCAACATCGAAAGCAATACCGACCAAGGCCGTCACGGTCATGGCGAGTGCGCCCCAAAAGGCAACTCTTGCCACCCCTATATACATTTTTGTGCCACTTAAATACGAAGACACTGCACCCAATACTGCGAGGAAAACCAATGAAAAAGCTCCGATAAGGAAAACAAAATTGTCTCCGGTGTAGAAATACGCTGCGAACAAGGGTAACGCCGCACCAACCGTAAAACTCACTGCAGAAGAGAAAGCTGCCGTTAAAGGTTGGGCCTGGGTCTGTTCAGAAATACCAATCTCATCGCGAGAATGGGCGCCTAATGCGTCATGATCCATCAATTGTCTGGCAACGGTTATTGACAGTGAAGGATCAACGCCACGCTCTTCATAGATCGTAGCCAACTCAATTACTTCCTCTTCATAATCCTGTTCAAGAGAGCGTTTCTCCAGCAGCAGGTCCGATTTTTCTGTGTCAGCCTGCGAGCAGACGGAGACGTATTCACCTGCCGCCATAGAGATAGCGCCGGCCACCAGGCCCGCTGTGCCGGCGATAATAATGGCCTCATGACCAGAGTTTGCCGCTGCGACACCAATAATCAAGCTTGCAGTGGAGACTATTCCGTCATTGGCACCCAGCACGGCTGGCCTTAGCCAACCTACTCGATGTTGTCGATGATGTTCCTGATGCGCCATATTTGGTGCCCCATTTGCGATGGTAAACCACCGTGCTCCCAATGGGCCACACATTACAGAGTGAGGCTATTGTGCCGGTGGTAGTGTGGATAGAAGTGGCGCGCCCGATCCGACCGTGGTTCAGGCGCGTTGTTTTAGGCCTTAGCCGGTGAACGATACCGAAGGTTTGGCAACACCTGCAGACTTTTCACCTTTGATATGGGCGAGCATAGTATCTGCGTCCGACACCTCGAACGGATCGAGTTCGCAATTGTCACCAATCTCCGGCTCGATGAACATTTGTTCTATATTGCCATCATTCACCAGCATGGAGTAGCGCCAGGAGCGCATGCCGAATCCAAGATTTGCCTTGTCTACCAGCATGCCCATTTTGCGGGTGAATTCGCCGGATCCGTCGGGCAACAGGTGAATATTTTTGTTACCGACATGACGACCCCATTGGAACATCACAAAGGCATCGTTGACAGAGACACACATAATATCGTCTATGCCCTGCGCCTTGAATTCCTCATAGAGTTCATCATAGCGTGGCAGGTGATTGGAAGAGCAGGTTGGCGTAAACGCGCCGGGCAATGAAAATACCACCACCTTTTTGCCAGCAAACAGATCGGCAGTTGTTTTGTCTTCCCAGCGGTAGGGGTTATCACCCTCTACGGACTCGTCCATTACGCGTGTTTTGAATACGACGTTGGGTACTTGATTGCGCATAACGTATCTCCTTTGTGATGGCAGTTATCTATTTGTGTACAGATCAATACTATCGAAAATCCAAAATTAGTTATATTTGATTATGCTTATGATTGTCATTGAATCTTACTATGGTTTTCACTGTGCGGCCGCATTTGGTGCTTACTTGCAGCGACATATGTTGCTATTGCAGGCTTTTCCTGGCGGACCGGGGTGACAACAAGGCGCCCATCCTGCAAAATCATCGGCCGTTTACTGTCATTCAGAACGTGCAGTCGGCAGATGTACCCTGGCAATCGTCGTTAATTCTCAACCACCCTTATAAGTAGGAAACACCGAACATGGGCGCCTTCTATGTAGAGCACGAGTATTGGTTTGCCGCGTTTCAGCTGGTGATGGCAATGCTGGGAATGGGGGCCACGCTCACCGGACGGGATTTTCGCGACGTGGTGCGCGAACCCAGAGCCGTCACCATTGGGATGGTGGTGCAATTAGTGCTGGTACCCATTGCCGCCTTTGTCCTTTTGCGCTTGCTGGGCGTTGGTGGCGGGGTGGCCGTGGGTATTGCCCTCATCGCCGCTATTCCCGGTGGTACCACCTCTAATATCTTTACGTTTTTTGCCCGCGGTAACAGCGCGCTCTCAATCAGTATTACCGGGCTCACCACGCTAGCCTGTTTAGTGACCACTCCGCTGATCCTCACAGTGCTGATTAGCGATAGTCTGCCCGCAGATTTCACTATGCCCACGGGTCAGATCGTCAATGAAATTGCTTTTACCCTGTTACTCCCGCTGGCGCTGGGTATGGCATACCTCTACCTCTATCCGCAGAAGGCTGTGGCAGTGTCGAAGTGGTGTATTCGCGCATCGCTGTTTGGTATCGTGTTGATCGTGATCGGGTCTATGACTGCGGGGCGTTTGGATGTCGAGGCTTTTGGCGTAGACAATATGTTGCTGGTAGTCTCATTCACGCTACTGCTCGTCGCGACGGGTTGGGTTGCTCCGCGCCTTTTTCGCCTTTCCAGGCCAGATGCCACCGCCATAGAGTTTGAAGTCATCGTACGCAACGTTAACCTGGGAGTGCTGCTGAAAGCCTCACTCTTCCCCGCTTCGGTATCGGCAACGAGTCATCTGGGTGACGCTGTATTGTTCACTTTACTGCTTTATGGTGGCCTGCAACTGATTATCGCGGCCATCCTGGTGCCGCGTGGGAGAAATCGTCGAGCGCATGCAGATGATGACTGAACAACACATGATCACCTTGGATATTGTAGAATGCAATGCGCTGATCGAAGAAGTCACTTCACTTGCTATAGCCGATGCGCGCATTCGAGATATTGTAATCGATCTGGAGCTAGCCAACGGGTTGCCGCCGGTGTAAGTCGATCGTGTACAGATTCAACAAGTGATGTTGAATTTATTGCGAAACGGAATGCAGGCTATGCAGTCAGTAAGCTGTGAGCGAGGCGATGTTATCAAACCACGGACGCGTCTCTGCGAGAACAACGATATTGAAATATCGGTCATAGACAGCGGTGGTGGCGTCTCGGACACGGCGGCAGAAAAAAATATTCAAGCCCTTCTCAACGACAAGAGGATGCGCCCTGACTTGCAGGTCATTCTCATGTTATTTTTCTGCTCACCAAAAAGCGTAATATTAGTATATTCTAATATAATAATTATCTAATATAAAGACTCCATTACTTAAGATTGCCACATACGCATGACGTCCATTGATACCACATTGATGCAAGAGAACGTGCAGGAGGCCTCGGCACTGCTCAAGTTGCTGGCCAACCCCAGTCGACTGATCGTACTGTGCGCCCTGGTGGCCCGGGAACACACAGTGGGCGAGCTGGAAGAGTTGACGGGGCTCAGCCAATCAGCGATTTCACAGCATTTGGCGCGACTGCGAGATGAGCAAGTCGTGCATGCCCGCCGCGATGCGCAACGCGTTTTCTATTCACTGGCGGATGCCAGGGTACAGGCGCTACTGGAAACACTGCATGGGATCTTTTGTGCCGAGCACTGACTTGCAGAAGTCTTCATCCCCAGGACCGGGTAAATCGCTCGATGCCTTGGTGCGTTATGCCCTGCGTGGCGGTTTACCCCAGCTTATATTTTTGCTCGGTCTGGCTGCCGGTGTGATCGCGCTGATCTATACACCCCGTGAAGAAGAGCCGCAGATTGTGGTTCCGATGATCGACGTCATGGTGCGGGCACCGGGGCTCAGTGCGCGGCAGGTGGAGCGACAGGTCACCATTCCTCTGGAAAAGCTGCTGTCGCAGATTCCCGGGGTGGAGCACGTGTACTCCAGCACTAAAGCCGGTCAATCTGCTGCCACCCTGGCGTTTTATGTGGGGCAGGACCGCGAGGATTCGCTGCTCAATACCTACAACAAACTCTATTCCAACCAGGATCGTATTCCCGCTGTGGTAAGCCAGTGGGCAGTGCAGCCGGTGGAGGTGGACGATGTACCCATTCTCATGTTGGGGTTGTGGAGTGACGATGCCGATCTTTACAGCGACTACGAACTGCGTCGCATGGCCGATGAAGTATCCACGGTTTTGCAGGGTATCGCACAGACCAGCGAGGTCAACGTGGTGGGCGGCCGCCCCCGTACGATAACAATCCTTATCGATCCCGAGAGTATGGGGGCGCGCAGGACGACCACCGCTGATGTGGTATCGGCATTGGTGGTATCCAATGTTTTGCAGGCTGCAGGAGACTGGGTTGTAAGGAGTGAATCGATCGTGCTGGAATCCGGGGACTTCATCCGCGATGTGTCGGAACTCGAGAATCTCGTAGTCAACGTGATTGATGCGGCGCCGGTGTATCTTCGTGAAGTGGCCCGCATTGAAGATGGACCCGCGGAATCGGAGGCCTATACCTGGATCGATTTTACCGGAGCCCATGCCGCTACTGACACCACCGCAGCCATTCCCGAAGGGGAGAGTAGTCACCCGATGGTGGTTGTTTCTGTCGCCAAACAGCGCGGAGCCAATGCGGTGACCGTGGCAGCAGACGTGCACCGGGAACTCATGCGTCTGCAACAGAGCCTGCTGCCGCCCGAAGTGCATGTGGAGGTCTTGCGCGACTACGGGCAAACTGCCGACGAAAAGGTAGATGACCTCGCCAAAAGCCTGGGTTTTGCCATCGTTACCGTGGTGATTTTTATAAGTGTGTTCCTGGGCTGGCGCGCGGCTGCGGTAGTCGGTCTGGCCGTACCCATTTGTTATGGTATTACGCTGGGGCTGGATATGGCCCTGGGCTATACCATTAACCGGGTGACTCTGTTTGCCCTGATTCTGTCATTGGGATTGCTGGTAGATGATCCCATAACCGGGGTCGATAATATTTCGCGGTTTATGGCCAGGAAGTCCATGCCGCTGCATGAGCGGGTGGTGGCGGCCATCGCGGAAATTCGCGTGCCGCTCATCATGTCCACCTTAACGGTGGTGCTGGCGTTCCTGCCACTGGCCTTTATTACCGGCATGATGGGTCCCTATATGGTGCCCATGGCATTTAATGTCCCGGTCAGCGTGATTAGCAGCACTCTGGTGGCATTCCTGGTGACACCCTGGTTGGCTAGCCGCTTGCTTAAAGAGAGCGCGAGCGCGACGGCGGATCCGGAGCATGCGCCTGTCGCCCCGGCGGGACTTTATCGACGCCTGATGACGCCCCTGCTGAATAATCGCAGGCGCGCCGGGCTTGTGCTTTGGCTGGTGCTCGGTTTATTTGTCGCCACGGCAGCTTTGCCGCTGTTTCGCGCGGTACCTCTGAAGCTTTTGCCGTTCGATAACAAGAATGAGATACAGGTGTTGATCGACATGCCCGAGAGCGCCAGTCTGGAGCACACTGCGGCCATGGCCACGGCAGTGGCCAACCAGGTCGCACGGGTGCCGGAAGTGTTGGCAATCGCAGGCTTTATCGGTATTCCGTCGCCCATCGACTTCAACGGTGCGGTGCGGCGCTACTACCAGCGCCAGGGCCCTCATATGGGTGAACTGCGGCTGATACTGGCCGATAAGTCACAGCGGACACATCAGTCACACGCGATTGTGCTGCGCCTGCGAGACCTGCTGCGACCGTTGAACCGTGACGGGGTAAAGATCAAGGTGGTGGAAGTGCCTCCCGGCCCTCCTGTCTTCAGCACCCTGGTGGCGGAGATTTACGGCGATACCCTCACTCCCTATAGCACTCAGAAAGACGCGGCCCAGATACTGATGGATCGGTTGTCGCGGGAAGCGCATGTGGTGGAAATTGACTCTACGGTAGAAGATAACAAGGCGCGCCTGCGCTTTGTCACCGACAAGCAGAAAGCCGCGCTGTCCGGGGTTTCCACCAGCGATATTGCCAGTACGCTCGCTATGGCCAACGAAGGCCTTGTGGCGGGGTACCTGCAACTGGAAAGGGAAGCCAGTCCACTGCCGCTGGAACTGCGGTTGGATCCCCGACATCGGGTGTCGGTGAGCGACTTCGAGCGGTTGCTGGTGAAGGGGCGCCAGGGGGTGACCAAGAACAGCACCGATCAGGGTCTGGAGATAGCGGCGTAACCACTGGTGCCGTTGGGTGAACTGGGTCGTTTCGAGCGCGGCCTGGCAGATCAGGCTATTCATCACAAAGACCTGCGCTCGGTCGTGTACGTCACTGCTGAACTGAATGGTCGCACCCCTGCGGAGGTCATCGCTGATGTTGCTGCAGATCTGAACGCCGACACCAGTATTTCTGCGCCATGGAATGAGCGCACCTACTTTGCCAGCGGGGGCGGTGACAGTTGGCAGCTGCCAACAGGCACGGATGTGGTTTGGAGTGGCGAGGGCGAGTGGCGCATCACCGTGGACGTCTTTCGAGATATGGGTCTGGGGTATCTATTGGCGCTACTGGCAATCTTTGTGGTGTTGCGTCTCCAAACCAGTTCTATCGCCCTGACGTTGATTATCATGTCAGCGATTCCTCTGACCATCATCGGCATCATGCCGGGCTTCTGGTTGGTGAACCAGTTTGGTGAGCGATCTATCGCCGGAGCACCGGATCCGGTGTTGTTCACGGCTACCGCCATGATAGGCATGATCGCACTTGCGGGCATTGTGGTGCGCAATTCCCTGATCCTGGTTGAATTCATCAGCCAGGCGAGAGCGCGCGGTGAAGATGTACGCGAAGCTGTTTTGCAGGCGGGGACTGTGCGCATGCGGCCGGTGTTACTTACCGCTGGTACTACCATGCTGGGGAACTTGATCATCACCCTCGATCCGGTATTCAGCGGCCTGGCCCTGGCCATTATCTTTGGTATTGTTGCGTCTACCCTGCTTACGTTGGTGGTGGTGCCCGCTGTTTATTTGCTGGTATTTGGTGATAAAGACACGGCGGTGTCAGCCTCGCCGCGGGAAAAGGTTCTCTCATGAGTGTGTTCAAGCGAAGGGCGATCCTGCCTATTGTCGCAGTCCTTGTGCTGCTTCTGCTGGTGGCGGTCATGGCCGGTTACTTTACGTCCAAAATTTCACCGGAGCTGGCACCACTCGAGCAGGTGGATATCAGTGAGGCGGTAGCGGTGGTTTTGCTTGAGGCGCCTTTTACCGAATCCGTACCTGCCTCCATCGAGGCCAAGGAGACGACGATTATCTCCTCCCGCCTGCTGGCGCGCATTACGGGTATTGAAGTACGTGCCGGTGATCTCGTGGAGCCAGGGCAGTTGTTGCTGGCACTGGAAAAAACCGACTTGCTGGCGCGGGCGCAGCAGGCGCGTGAACAGATCCAATCGGTCGAGGCGCGCCTGGTAGAGGCCCAGAAAAATCTGCAGCGAGCCGAGGAACTGCACAAACGTGGCCTGATCGCTATTGCCGCGCGGGATGCGGCGGCGGCCAATACCGCAGTGCTGGAAGCTGACGTAGCTTCTGCCGGCCAGGCGCTGGAGGAGGCAGAAATTGCGGTGGGTTATACCGAGATACGCTCGCCTATCGCCGGGCGCGTCGTCGACCGTTTCGCAGAGCCGGGTGACACCGCTGCCCCCGGACAGAAACTGTTATCGCTTTACAATCCATTTTCATTGCGAGTTGAATCCTGGGTACGCGAAGAGCTTGCGTTATCTCTACAACCGGGCGATCAGTTAGTCGTGGAAATACCCTCAGCACAGCACAGCCTGGCGGCCCGGATTGAGGAGATCGTGCCCGCTGCAGACCCGGGATCACGCAGTTTTCTGGTCAGGGCCAGATTACCCCCGACAGCGGGTCTGCTGCCGGGCATATACGCCCGCCTGAAGGTGGTTGCGGGTAATCGCTCCCGCTTGTTGATCCCCGCCGATCGGGTTGTTCAAGTGGGTCAACTGGACGTGGTGTGGGTGGCCGGTGAGAGTGGCGCGGAACGGCGTTTTGTACGTCTCGGACAGATGACTGCCGATGGGATGGTTGAAGTCATCAGCGGGCTCCAGGCGGGGGAACTTGTGCTGGGCCGGCCTGATGAGCTGCGCCGATAGTCGAGCGCGGTTTTATCCAGATAGCTACCGCCCGGGGTGATTGGGCGGCCCCAAAAAGGGGCGCCTCATCTAGTTTTGCCTAGCGGCCTATGGCTTCCTGGTGTTGGCGAACGATATCATCGTGCCGCCGTTTCCCCGTTGTTCTTTACCGGCCGTTTCGGCATCGAGACAGCGCAATTCTGCGCGCGCACTGGTGATCAATTCCGCTAAGGTGGTTAGCATTGCTTGGGTGTCCTCTGGCTTGTTTGTGCAATATAGTTGATTACTCTGGTATAAGAAAAAACTAATAATGTAAAGTTCGGCGTGCACAGGTTGGGTTCTAGCGGCGCGGGTAGACAAACTAAAACACATCCAAAAACAGATGAAGTCTTGCGTGGTTCTACCCCTGTATGGAACTCATCAGGAAGCCTGACAGGCCCGCGTAATTGGTGGAGATGGATGGATGCACTACCGCCTTAACCTGATCCAATAACTTCACGTACGCATGGTAGAACCTCCAGCTGGGCCCCGGTTTGTACTGCATATCCTCCGCCTCAAGATACGCGATAATGCACTTCACCGTGTTTGGTTTTACAAAGGCTTCCTTGTTGGGAGCGAAATAGAACGGTACGGCAGAAACAATTGGCCATTTGGCGACTTTGTACTGCGTTAGCATGGAGAGGGTTTCCTCAAAGCCGGTGCGTTTGTTGCGACCGTGCAGGCGTTTCTCAAATGCAAATGCCAAGTATTCTTTTTCATGACTATTGAGTGATTGGATGAAATCGCGAAACTTTGGCTTTTCGAACATGGAGACCATAGAGGAGCGACTGATAATACGGACGAGTGTATCGGCGATGTGTTCTGGCCGGTTGAAATGTGCTCTGGTCAGGTTGGCCTGTGCAAACTCGCACAGTTTAGCAACATTGTGCTTTTTCATGATGGGTGCCATTGCGGGATCGGCGAAGCCATCCGGATAGTGTGCCAGAAACGCCGCTTCGGCCTGTTTTAACTTTTCGATATTCATGTGGACACCCTCCAGAGTGCTCTCGTCCGCCGCACACCCGGGAGGCTAAACGTCGCAGAAAACCATAGGCAGCATAATCGGCGTTCAATGGTGTAAAGTTGAATATATATGATTAAACGTCGACTATCGACAATGAGGGATACACCGGCATGGGCGACAATGCGAATCTTTACGCACACTACCAACAGCATTTTCCAACCAATCTCGATACGCAGCTGCTCGTTACTGCAGACGGGCGCAGCATCACTTACGGTGAGGCTGACGCGGCGTCTGCCCGCATCGCCAACAGCCTTGTAAAACTTGGCGCCTTGCCCGGTGACAGAATCACCGTGCAGGTCGAGAAATCCGTTGAGAATTTATGTCTCTACCTGGCCTGCCTGCGCGCCGGGCTGGTGTATCACCCGCTCAATACAGCCTACACGGCCGCAGAGCTCGCGTACTTCCTGAGTAACGCAGAGCCGACCGTCGTCATTTGCGCTGGCGACGCGATCAGTACGATCGAATCTGTGCTGCCAGAACAGGGGGTAAAAGCGGTGCTCTCTCTGGATGCCGATGGCGGTGGGCGTTTGATGGAGCTGGCCGCGCAGGCAGTGGCAGTCGCTGATGTGGCTCACTGTGACGGTTCGCAGATGGCGGCATTGCTGTACTCCTCTGGCACCACCGGCAGGCCAAAAGGTATTATGTTGAGCCACGATAACTTGCGTGCGAATGCCGAAACCCTGGTCGACATATGGGGTTTCTCCGCGTCTGATCGTCTGCTGCATATGTTGCCCATCTATCACGTACACGGTTTGTTTGTCGCTGTTAGCTGCGTGTTGTTGAGCGGGGCGAGCATGTCCTGGCACAGCGCTTACAGTGACAAAGCCGCCGTCGCTGCAATGCCGGATTGCACCGTGATGATGGGTGTTCCAACCTACTACACCCGGCTATTGAGTAATCCGGATTTCAGGCCGGTGTGTTGTGCGAATATGCGCCTGTTCATTTCGGGGTCCGCGCCACTGTTGCCAGAAACATTTGTTGAGTTTGAAGCGCGCACGGGTCATACCATCCTCGAGCGCTACGGTATGTCCGAGACCGGCATGAACACTTCCAACCCGTTACACGGTGAACGTCGTGCAGGTACCGTCGGGCCGGCACTGCCGGGCGTAACTGTTCGTATTGTCGACGATGCGGGTGATCAGTTAGACGATGGAAAGATTGGCAACTTGCAGGTGAAAGGCCCAAACGTGTTCACTGGCTACTGGCACATGCCGGAGAAAACGGCCGAGGATTTTACCGACGATGGATTCTTTAACACCGGAGACAAGGCGACGACCGACGCAGACGGTTATGTATCCATCGTCGGTCGCGCCAAGGATTTGGTCATTTGTGGCGGGCTCAATGTCTACCCAAAAGAGATTGAAATAGTGATTGATGACATGGCGGGCGTCAAAGAATCTGCCGTCATCGGCGTTCCCCATGCTGACTTTGGCGAGGCCGTGGTCGCGGTGATTGTTGGAGAGGCAGCCTCTTCGGCTGTCAGTGTGCCGACTGCTGAAGAAGTAATCGCTCACTGTAGAGCACTGTTAGCTAACTTTAAGGTGCCCAAGCGCGTAGAGAGAGTTGATGCGTTGCCACGTAACGCGATGGGCAAGGTACAGAAAAACGTGCTGCGCGAGCGGTTCTCAGTCGCTGGCGAACTGATGTAGGTATGCCATGTGCATTTCTGTCACTCAAGTCATCAGTCTAAAAATCAAGATGTCGGACTTTATCGTAGGTTCGTCTCGCACGGCATCTATTTTCAGCACAACTTTTTTCCACATCTGCAGTATTCGAGAAAGCAAACTGAATTGAGTTCATTAAGGGTTGGGCGAGTGAATCCCGTCCAGATATATCTCAATCATTTTTGACGTGGCCACTCCCGACAGGCCTGTTTGGCAACTCGTTAGCTACCCTTTTACCTTGGACAAATCTCACGTGGGATGGACACGTTGCTGCGCGATCTTTTTTCAATCGCCAAATGATCGTGATTCACGCCGCCAGCGTAAAAATGAAGCACGCCTGATCGCCTTCTCCATCACTGTTGAGTATCTCGGCTTTTCGCTCAAAATTAGATAACGCCTGCTCAGAAAACAGTTCGCTATCCTCCTTTTCTATAAGCGGTATATCCTTCACATACTGTTCGCTACCGGTAAACTGAAATTTCGTAGAGTCAAAGTTTACGCTTTTCAGCGTGAATCCGTGTTTGCTTGCAAGCTGTTCCAGACTTTTCAAGGTGTGGAGATACAGGTGTCGAGGCGCGTCCAGCTGTACCCAGTTTTCGCGGTAGTGCTCCCATGCCCATGAGGACGACAGTGGTACCCGGATTAACAACGTACCCTGCGCCTTCAGCAAATCAGCGGCGGCGGCAAACGTTCGATGCTGATCTGGTATATGCTCCAGGCTATGGTGCATCATCACAAGATCGAAGCCTTTGCACTTGTCACTGTCTTTGGCGACATCCCAGATCTGCGCTTTGGTGATACGCACGCCGCAGGGGTAGGAAATTGATTTATCAACAAAGGGATCAACGCCTTCAAGGCGTCTGAAACCCTTTTTGCTCAGTTTGAGTAGTAGCTTTCCTGCGCCACAACCCACATCCAGTATTCGGTGATTACTGCTCAAATTTACGTCGTTGACCCACTGTGGTAGCCTTGGCCTACGCAGAAAAAACAGGATGGTGATTTTGAATGATTGCTCGCCCAATACAGCATCCAGTTTTATCTGCCGTAATGCAGCCAGCACCCTGTTCTGGCTGGGCTGTTTTTTGATGTGTTTCGAGTAATAGTCTTCGGGATAATATTTCCCCATGTCAGAGGGGATGTCGACAAGCTGTAAGCAGCCACAGTCAGCACATTGCTGATAGTCGAACTCCTCTCTGGTACCAAAATACATCTCTTTGACGCTATAGATTTTATCATCCAGCGCTGCGCCACAAACCCTGCAATCGATCACCCAAACCCCCAGCTGTGTAGGCAAAATTGTCGGTGGCAGTATACGGCATCGGAGGTGCTTTGTTGGTACATCGCTGTTGCGTGTTTGACAAAGGTAACAGCGCCATATTCCAGAGGTGGGTTTATTTGACATAATATGTGCCGATAGATAAAGTCTTCCCAGTTTTTGCATACCAAACTAATTTAAGGAGCTAAATCCTATGAAAACCAGATTCACGGAATTGTTGGGCGTCGAGACGCCGATTGTGTGTGGCGGTATGATGCGTGTGGGCACCGCTGAGCTGGCGGCTGCGGCTTCCAATGCCGGCGCGCTTGGCGTGATGACAGCGCTGACCCAGCCTACGCTTGACGGCTTGCGTGCAGAGATCGAAAAATGTCGCTCACTCACCAATAAGCCCTTTGCGGTAAACTTGACGGTTGGCGTGGTAGCGACGGCAATTGATTATGACGATATTGTGGATATCATCATTGCCAGTGGCGTCAAAATCGTTGAGACCGCAGGCCGCAGTCCAGAGCCTTTTATGGAGCGATTCAAAGCCCACGGTATCAAGGTTATTCACAAATGTGTCGCGGTTCGACACGCCCTGAAAGCCGAGCGTATCGGTGTGGATGTTGTCAGTATTGACGGCTTTGAATGTGCCGGTCACCCGGGAGAGCAGGATGTGGGCGGTTTGGTGCTTTTTCCAGCGGCAACCCAGGCGCTGAAAATTCCTGTACTGGCATCTGGCGGCATAGCCGATGGGCGTGGTCTTGTGGCTGCTCTCGCGCTCGGTTGTGATGGCATTAATATGGGGTCTCGATTCATGGTCACTAAAGAGGCGCCAATACACGAAGGGATCAAACAGAAAATTGTAGAGATGGACGAGAACCAGACTCGGCTCATTTTCCGCACCTATAAAAATACGGCGCGTGTTTATCGTAATAGCGTGGCTGATAAAGTGGCAGAATTTGAGGCACAGGGTGCAGATTTCGGCCAGGTGCACGAGCTGGTGTCTGGTGCCAATCAGGAAAAAGCCTGGTCTACCGGTGATATCGAAGCGGGTATGGTAACCGTGGGTATGTGCGGTGGTTTGATCAACGATATTCCCAGCTGTGACGATCTGGTGAAAAACATTATGTCCGACGCCCGGTCTATTATTAACAAACGATTGGCGGGCATGGTAAGCGCAGACTGACAGTGCTTTTTCGGATATTTATGTCGCGTTCAGTAGGTTCTGTTAGTGTTGTCAGAGGTGCTCCATGAAGAAAATAGTAGCTTACCCACTACTGGTGATAGTCGCTTTAGGCGCTGTCACCTGGTTTAACCGTATTGACCTGATGTTGGCGTTGATCAAGTTCAAGTCAGAGCGGGAATTTGTGGTCGCACCCAATCACGCCATTCTCTGGGAGGAGGGTCCCGCCGTCGAGCAGGCAGAGGGTGTTGATCGGCCGCCAAATATTATTCTGATACTGGCGGATGATCTGGGCTATAACGATCTTTCTACCTTTGGTGGTGGTGTCGCAGAAGGCCGGGTGAAAACCCCCAATATCGATCTACTCGCTGCTCAGGGCGCGGTGTTCTCGCAGTCTTATGCCGGCAACGCCACCTGCGCACCCTCGCGCGCTATGATTATGACCGGCCGCTACCCGACACGGACGGGCTTTGAATTCACGCCCACCCCCTCGGGTATGGGGCCGATGGTGGCCGCTGTTGCCGATAGCCTGAACTCCGGGTTGCCGCCAGCCTCATTTAACGAAACGGGCGCCGCTGACGCAGCACCCTACGAAGAGCAGGGCCTGCCAAGTTCAGAGGTCACTGTCGCCGAGGTACTGCGTGACAAGGGTTATCACACCGCGCATATCGGCAAATGGCATCTGGGCCGCAGCGAGGGTTTCGCGCCTATCGACCAGGGCTTTGATGAAAGCCTGCTGATGGCCAGCGGGCTCTACCTGCCGGAGGACGACCCCGATGTAGTAAACGCCAAGCTGGATTTTGATCCAATCGACGGCTTTCTCTGGGCCCGCATGGATTACGCGGCGTCCTTCAATAACCGTGGTGACGAACGTTTCAGACCGGGTGGCTATCTCACCGACTACTGGACGGATGAAGCTATCGCGATGATCAAGGCCAACCGTAATCGCCCCTTCTTCCTCTATCTGGCGCATTGGGGCGTGCATACGCCGATGCAGGCCACCCGCGATGACTATGAGGCGGTGGGTGATATCCAGCCGCATCGGCTGCGGGTATACGCGGCGATGGTGCGCGCTCTGGATCGCAGTGTCGGTCGTATTAATCAGGCATTGGAACAAGAGGACATTGCCGACAACACCATAGTGATATTTTCCAGCGACAATGGCGGCCCTGGCTATATCGGTCTGCCCGATATCAATGCCCCTTACCGCGGTTGGAAGCTCAGCAACTTCGAGGGTGGGCTGCGGGTGCCGCTGTTCGTGAAGTGGCCGGCACATATAGCGCCAGGCACCCGGGTTGATACACCGGTTGCCCATATCGACCTGATGCCAACAATGGCTGCGGCCGCCGGGGCCGAGCTGCCCAGCGGTGTTGTCATCGATGGTCGGGACATGCTGCCACTGGCAACAGGGGAGGGCACAGCGCTTTGGGATCGAGAAACCCTGTTCTGGCAGAGCGGGTACTACCGTGCGGTACGCCATGGAGATTGGAAGTTACAGGTGTCAGATACCCCGAACAAAGCCTGGTTGTACAATCTGGCGCAAGATCCCACAGAGCAGAACAATCTGGCTGAATCGCGCACTGACAAACGGGATAAATTGATGGCGCTGCTGGATGCCCATCAAGCAACAGCTCGCCAACCGCTTTACCCCTACGTTGTGGAAATGCCAGTGGCGATCGATAAAACGTTGGCCGAGCCCTTCGAGCCGGATGACGAATATATTTACTGGCCCAACTAAACGTATTGTCAAACAGTCAGAACGTATAGCGCACCGTCACACCCTAGGGGCGCGGTGCCTCCAGTTACTCTGATGCAGTACCTGCAGACAATTCTTCAGTTGCATTTCTCATCCAGACCGCTGCTTCCCAATTATCGTTGCGCCATCCCAAGCGAACATTGATCAGGGTTTTGTCCTGTTCCGTGCTGGAGGGTTGGTAAGCCGCGTTGGTGCAATGGGTGTTGTCTTGCGCATACTGCCTTCTCCCTTTCACTTGTTGATATTATTTTGTTGGCCTAACGATAATGGCATAAAATATGACATAATGAAATGACATAGCCTATGTATATATAATTACGTAAGCAGTACCATGAAGCATCCGCACAGAACAAACGGTAGAGAGAAATATTGCTATGGAATATAAACGCACTCCCGATGAGCGCTTCGATAATCTCGCGGACTATCCGTTCAATCCGCACTACCTCAATATAGCCGACGGTGAAGGTGGGGAACTGCGCTTGCACTATCTGGATGAAGGCCCGTCCGATGGCCCTGTCGTATTGCTGATGCATGGACAGCCTGCCTGGTCCTATCTGTACCGCTTTATGATCCCGCCCCTGGTAGCGGCAGGCTTTCGTGTGGTCGCTCCAGATCTGATCGGTTTCGGTCGCTCTGATAAGCCGACTCGTGCGCAGGACTACACCTACGCCCGCCATATCGTATGGATGATCCAATGGTTGAGGGTGTTGGACCTTACTGGTATTACTGTGTTTTTTCAGGACTGGGGCAGCCTGATCGGATTGCGTCTGGTAACAGCCTTTCCCGAACGGTTTAGCAATGTGGTACTGGCTAATGGCGGTCTGCCCACCGGTATCGTGCCGCTTGAGTACACCGATTTTCTCAAAGAAGCCTACAAAACATTACCGGTCATAAACGTGGAAGAGCTGGACGCGCGCTTTCGCGATACCTCTGGCATTCCAGGCTTTTTGTACTGGCGTAAATTTTGCGCTGAGAGTCCGGATCTGGATATCGGCCGCCTGATGACCGAGGTCTCGGCCACGGGATTTACCGCAGAGATGGAGGCCGCTTACCGAGCACCTTTCCCGGATCAGAGCTATATGGCCGGCGCGCGCCAATTCCCCAGCTTGGTGCCCGTGTTTCATGATGAGCTTGAGGTGGAAGAGAACAATGCCGCGTGGGAAATACTTCGCAAGTTCGAGAAACCTTTCATGCTGGCCTTTTCGGACAGTGATCCGGTGACTGCGGGTAGCGACAAGAAATTTCTTGAGGAAGTGCCGGGCTGTCAGGGGATAGCTCACCGCACCATCGAAAAAGCCGGCCACTTCCTGCAGCAGGAGCAGCCCCAGAAGTGCGTGCAGGCTATTCTGGACGTATCCCGTCGCGATTGACCAGGGCCGTGGTTTGTGGCGGTGTGGGGTTGGCTGCGATGCAAAGATCAAAAGGAATGCGTTGAGAATGCCGATATGAAAAAGTGGTTGATAAGAATCGTCGTTGTCCTTTCGATGCTGTTTCTAGTGGCTTTTTGGCAGCTGTATTTTTCTCCACGACCTCCGCTGACAACTGATCCAGAAACACTGGCAGGTGATGGCGCCGCAGTGAATTACTGTGCGCTCCCAAGGTTGGATGGCACTGGAAAAATGGCGAGAGACATTCCCAAAGGCAATACCCCCGGTTGTGCTTATGATCACTTCCCGCTGCCAATTCTCGCGCAGTGCACTGAAGCTTTGCCTGAGGGTGTTGTGGATATTCGCGGCCTGTGGCTTGCGGTGAGCGGTAAAATTGGTCACGTGGAGCGGGTGGAGCAATGTGGCCGACGCACGGTGATTACCACTGCGGGTATCATTCACGATTCCGGACCCAATAGCACCGCTGGTGAAAACTCCAACGATACCGAAGGGTCCGCATTATTTATCCTTGGTGAAAAAGAATATTGCAGTCGAACCTCGGCTAGTATGACATGGAATAACAGCGTGCTGGATTTTCACGCTTTCGGCTGGGGGCCACGTGTGGTCAGACGTTATATGGACGGCGAGCAGCTGGTGTGGGAATACATTGATGGCAGCACCACACGCATGGATAAAATTTGCACCCTGCCAGACGATCACAAAACCCCGAGCTCGCGCGGTTCGAGGTACAGGTTTTTCCAGGGTGCGTGACGCTCAGTTGATCCTGACGCTGGAGTTCCAACTTAAAGCAGAGTGGCGAGATGCGCGAGTGCCGCCGCGAGCGCGATCACTAGCGGCACGACAATTTTGGGCCCGCCCAATATAAACCAGGGGGAGGCGGGGAAGGCAAAGGTCTTCTCCAGCGATTCGAGCTTCAGGTTGTGATGTTCGCTGCCAATGGTTGCCGGTAATATTTCCATCAGGTCGCGTCGGCTGCGGTAGCGAATCATGCCAGCGGCGCCCCAGTCATCGGTGTGATCACTGGCTACGTTTTCAACGTTGCCGCTGGCAGCGGTGGCGATCATTACCGGATGCCCTGCCTTACGTAGTAGCGATCCAAGAAAAATTTTCTGGTACTTCGCCAGCTTTTCGCGCGATTCCTTTCGCGGCGATTTGAGACGCAGTAGATTAACCATCACAAAGTCCTTGCCGTCATCCGCGAGCAGGAATTTCCGCAGGTGCTTCTGTTGGTTTTCGGTCCAGCCGGCATCGCCGTCAAACAGGCGCATGGTGGCCTCGACTTCCGCCGGAGTAGTCTTCTTTTGGAGCCCCACATACCAGAACCAGAATAGTGCGTAGGCCAGCGCGGCCAGTGTCCAGATTACCCATGCGCTCATGCGAACTCCATTTTATATTTTCTATTTTTCCGAGGGCCAAATTTGGTGTTTTCGCGGGCTGTAAACACCTTGGTCGTGCTGAATTTAATCGTCTGAATTGACCGCATGCTAACAATATGGCACCATATATGTCAATATAATTTCAGGTTGGGGTGTCACCCGTTCTGCGCGCCGGCGCAGCTGGCGAATGCAAACGCGGTGCAGGCGAGCGAGAGAACCTGGGAGAGTCAGATTGATGGTGCCCTGTGGACGCAGCAAGCCTTACCCTACCAGGCCCAGCCTGTGGTGGACCAATGAGTGTTATCAGGCGCTGGATTCCGCGGGTCGCGCTCGCGTAGATACACTGATTACTGGCACCGGCGTCGAAACCGTGTTATTGCAGTCCTGAATTCGAATAGCACATAGCACCAGGAGAATCGTTATTGTGAGTACTAAACCGATTACCAACCGCGTCACCGAGATGACTGGTACCGACTACCCCATTATTCAGGCCCCAATGGGCTGGATCGCACGTGCGCAGTTGGCCTCTGCGGTCAGCAATGCCGGCGGCTTGGGTATTATCGAGACCTCCTCTGGGGAGTTCGACAATATCAAGGCTGAGGTCGCGAAAATGCGCGAGCTGACCGACAAACCCTTTGGCATGAACGTGGCACTGTCCTACGTGAAGGGTACCAATGTGATCGATTTTGTGATTGAGCAGGGCATCAAGCTTGTCACCACGTCCTCGGGTAGCCCAAAAGTCTGTACCAAGGCCTTCCAGGAAGCGGGTATCAAGGTGTTCCATGTGGTGCCAACGCTGGATATGGCGCTGAAGGCAATTGACTGTGGTGTGGATGGTCTGGTGGTGGAAGGGGGTGAGGGGGGTGGTTTCAAGAATCCCAGCCCGGTATCCAGCATGGTGTTGTTACCGCTGATTCGTTCGCGCGTGGATGTACCCATTGTCGCCGCAGGTGGTATGTGCGATGGCCTCTCCATGGCGGGCGCGTTCGCTATGGGCGCGGAAGGTATACAGATGGGGACTCGCATGTTGTGCTGTTCTGACTCGCCGGTTCACACTAATTGGAAAGACGCCGTGGTTATGGCGAAAGAAACCGACACGGTATTTCTGAATCAGCAGTCGCGTCCTGCGCTGCGCGCTTTGCGTACCGCGCGTACCACCGAGCTCGAGTTACTCGGTAAGTTTGAAATGATGGAGCATATGATTAACTTACAGAAGTTGTATTTCGGCGGTGATATGGAAGCGGCGATTCCGCTGTCGGGGCAGGTGGCCGGGCGTATCGATTCGATCAAGAGTGCCCGGGAAGTGATTGAGGAAACCATGGCTGCGTTCGATGACATTATGCGGGGACTGGCCCGGCAATACGCTTCATAATTCAGGCGGGAGGACAACAGGTGAACAGTATGCATGACATGGTTATCAGAGGCGTCACCTGGGATCCGCTGTTGGCACCCTCGTCGTACCATGGCGTTACCCACCATCGTCACCGGTAATCGCGGTGTGGGCTATGTCACGGGAATCTGGCCGACCTATTTCGCTGACGGTGGAACAGCGGGACGCGCGCCCCCAGTGGCGGACGCAATTACTCGACGGTGTGCTACGAGGTGACGGCTATCGCCGGCAGGGTGGCCTTTCGCAATGGCGAGTCGACCGGGCAGTTGAATGGTAAATTGTTGCGAGGGGGCCAGCCAGCGCCCGTGTACTCACGACTGTGAATACGACAGGCTGTTGGCCGCCGAGGGCGGCCAGACGGGCGCACTCGGGTTTTTTGTAGACGTTGCCTATGGCAGCTCTGTAGTGCCCATCAGGTCGCGGTCGATTTCACGGGCCGCTTCACGACCTTCGTTAATCGCACGCACCACCAAATCCTGGCCACGACGACAGTCCGCTGCAGCATACACTTTTGGTACGCTGGTGCGGTAGTCCTGCTTGGTCGCACTGAAATTACCACGTGCGTCGACGTCCATGCCCAGCGATTCATTGATGTAGTGCTCGGGTTGCAGAAAACCCATGGACAGCATAATCAAATCAGCTTCCCAGGTCTTTTCCGTACCGGGAATTTCCTTGATATTTTCGTCGACATTGACGGTGATAACACCGATCAGGTTGCCTTCCACATCCTTCAGGAATTCCTTGCTCATGATGGAGTAGGTACGAGGATCATCACCATACATTTCTGTCGCTTCCGCGTGGGCGTAATCGACGCGATGAATGCGGGGCCATAGTGGCCACGGATTGTTGTCAGCACGCTCAGCCGGGGGCCTGGGCAGCAGCTCAAAGTTCACCAGCGATTTACAGCCGTGACGCAAGGATGTACCGATACAATCGGTGCCGGTATCACCACCACCAATCACAATGACGTTCTTGTCTTTTGCCGAGATGTAACAGCCGTCTTCCAGGCCAGAATCCAGCAGGCTCCTGGTATTGGCTGTCAGGAATTCCATTGCCATGTGAATGCCTTTGGCATCGCGTCCGGGAATGGGCAAGTCACGCGCTAAAGTGGCACCCGTTGCCAGCAAGAGGGCATCGCTCTCGGCGATCAGTGTTGCCATATCGATGTCTTTGCCGACATCGGCATTGACGATGAACTCGACGCCCGCATCGCGCATCAACTGGACGCGGCGCTCAACGATACCCTTGTCGAGTTTCATATTGGGGATACCGTACATCAGCAGTCCACCCAATCGGTCGGCGCGCTCATAGACGGTGACCTTGTGCCCGGCGGTGTTTAATTGCTCTGCAGCAGCCAAGCCGCAGGGACCGGAGCCGATAACCGCGACTTTTTTACCAGTGCTGTCTGCTGTCGGCTTGGGTGTGACCCAACCCTCCTCAAAGCCGCGGTCAATAATCGCCGCTTCGATGTTTTTGATGGTCACTGCCGGGCTGGTAATGCCCAGAACACAGGCACCTTCGCAGGGAGCCGGGCACACGCGGCCGGTAAATTCGGGAAAGTTGTTTGTGCTATGCAAACGGTCCAACGCATCACGCCAGCGCCCGTTGTACACCAGATCATTCCACTCGGGTATGAGGTTGTATACGGGGCAGCCGTTGTTCGATTGGCAAAAGGGCACACCGCAATCCATACAACGGGCACCCTGTGTTTCCAGTTTCGCTTCGTCGTGTTCGGTGTAGATCTCGTCGAAATCGATAAGGCGCACCGCAGCATCGCGATAAGGCTCGGTCTTCCGGTCGTACTCTTTAAATCCAGTAATTTTTCCCATAATCAATAATCTTCCTACTAACCGACGGCTGCGGTTATAACGTCTGCTACTGACATTTCTTCAAGAACCCGTTTGTAATCAGTCGGCATGACTTTTACAAATCGGGAAAGTTCCGCTTCCCAGTTGTTCAGAATGTGCTCTGCAACGTTGGAGCTCGTGTACTTCTGGTGATTCTCAATCAAGGTGCGTAGTTCGTCAATATCACCTGCAGCATCGACACGTTCGAGCTCGAAAGTCTCGCTGTTGCACATGCGTTTGAAGTCGCCGTCCCTGTCCCAGACATACGCGATACCACCACTCATGCCGGCGCCAAAGTTACGGCCGGTTTTACCCAGAATCACAACGCGTCCCCCCGTCATATACTCGCAGCCGTGGTCGCCCACGCCCTCGACGACGGCATTGGCACCACTGTTGCGCACGCAAAAGCGTTCCGCCGCGATACCGCTGAAATAGGATTCACCTGAGGTGGCGCCGTACATGACGACGTTGCCAATTAGCACGTTATCCTCAGCCTTGAAGGTGCTGGATTTTGGTGGATAGACCACGATCCGGCCGCCAGAAAGGCCTTTGCCCACGTAGTCGTTGCAATCACCTTCCACTTCCAAGGTGATACCTTTGGCCAGCCAGGCGCCAAGGCTTTGTCCGGCCGAGCCTGTGAGCTTGATATTAATGGTGTCATCTGGCAGCAATTTACCTTGCGTCGCTTTGGCCACTTCGTGCGACAGCATAGTGCCGACCACGCGATTGATATTGATAATGTCGTGTTCGATATGCACTTTCTCGCCGCGCAGGATGGCCGGTTGCGCGAGCTCAATCAGGAGATTATCCAGCGCTTTTTCCAGTCCATGATCCTGCTTGATGGTCTGGTAGACCTCGGTGTTTTCGTAGACGATCTCTGCCGGCGTGAGCATGCTGCTGAAATCTAGACCACGCGCTTTCCAGTGCTCGATAGCATCGCGTGTTTTTAGCAGATCGACACGGCCAACCATTTCGTTGATAGTGCGAAGACCGAGTTTTGCCATGATCTGGCGTAACTCTTCGGCCACCATAAAGAAGTAGTTCACCACGTGCTCTGGCTTACCGGCGAATTTCTTGCGCAGCTCGGGATCTTGCGTCGCGATACCCACAGGGCAGGTATTGAGGTGACACTTGCGCATCATGATGCAGCCCAGCGTCACCAGCGGCGCGGTTGCAAAGCCGACTTCTTCAGCGCCTAACAGCAGCGCCATGGCAACATCTCGCCCGGTTTTGATCTGCCCGTCTGTCTGCAATACTACGCGTGAACGTAGGTTGTTTTTCACCAGAGTCTGATGCGTTTCAGCGATGCCGAGTTCCCACGGCAGGCCAGCGTGCTTGATCGAGGTTAACGGCGATGCACCGGTGCCGCCATCGTGTCCGGCGATCACCAGGTGATCGGCTTTCGCCTTGGTCACGCCTGCAGCGATGGTGCCCACACCAATCTCGGAACCAAGTTTGACGCTGATCCTGGCAGCGGGGTTGGCGTTCTTCAAATCGTGGATAAGCTGGGCAATATCCTCGATGGAGTAAATGTCGTGGTGTGGCGGTGGACTGATCAGGCCAACACCCGGTGTGGAATGGCGGATGGATGCAATGATGTTGTCGACCTTGCCGCCGGGCAGTTCGCCGCCCTCACCAGGCTTCGCGCCCTGCACAATCTTGATTTGCAGTTCATCGGCGTTGGCCAGATACCAGATGGTGACACCGAAACGACCCGAGGCAACCTGCTTGATGGCAGAGCGCTTGGAGTCGCCGTTTGCCATCGGCTCAAAGCGCAGGGGATCTTCACCACCCTCACCAGTGTTGGATTTTCCGCCGATGCGATTCATCGCGACCGCCAGTGTTTCATGGCTTTCAGTTGAAATAGAGCCATAGCTCATCGCGCCGGTACAGAAGCGTTTGACGATTTCAGCGGCTGCTTCCACTTCAGCGATATCGCAGGGCTCGTTCACTTCGTTGAAATCCATCAGCCCGCGGAATGTGGCGCGCCGGGTAGATTCGGAATTCACATGGTTGGCGAATTTCCAGTAATCGTCTTCGTTGTTGGTGCGAGTGGCAATTTGCAAGTTGGAAATCGTTTCAGGATCCCACATGTGGCCATCGCCACCACGACGCCAGTGGTAGTCGCCGGGGTTTGGCAATACCGTAACCTGGTGCTGATCACGCACGGGATACCCAATTTCGTGGCGCTGTTTGGTCTCTTCAAACAGCGTGGCGAAATTTACACCCTGCACACGACTCGCGGTACCGATAAAGCAGCGATCGATGATTTCATCGGCCAGGCCGACGGCTTCGAATATCTGCGCACCTTTATAGGATTGCAGCGTTGAGATGCCCATCTTGGCCATCACTTTCAGCATGCCCTTACCAACGCCCTTTTTGTAAGCGGAGACAATAGAGGTGCTGTTGGGAAAAGCCTTCTCATCCAGTAAGCCGTCCTGCAGCGCTTGCCAAATTGATTCGAACGCCACGTAGGGGTTGATGGCATCTGCGCCGTAACCCACTAGCAGGCAGTGATGATGCACTTCGCGCGCTTCGCCGGTCTCCAGGATGATACCGATACGGGTGCGCTCATGCCGGGCCACCAGGTGATGATGTACTGCGCCACAGGCAATCAGGGCGCTGAGCGCCATACGCGACGCGCTGATATTTCTGTCGGACAGGATGACAAAGGAATAGCCACCCTTGATCGCCTCGGAGGCTTCGCTGCACACGCGGTCCAGTGCGGCCAGCATGCCGTCTGCGCCACTGGCTTTCTCAAATGTCATGTCGATGGTTTTGGATTTCCAGCCATCGCGGTTGAGGTTTTTGATGTTGGCAAGTTCATCGTTTGAGATCACAGGGTGCTGTAACTCAAGTCGATGTACATGCTGCGGTGTTGTTTCCAGCAGATTGGCCTCAGGCCCAATGAAGCAAGTCAGCGACATCACCACTTCTTCGCGAATTGAGTCGATAGGCGGATTGGTGATCTGGGCGAACAACTGCTTGAAGTAGTCGTAGATCATGCGCGATTTGTCGGACAGGCAAGCCAGAGCACTGTCATTACCCATTGATCCTAGTGGGTCGCGCGCTTCAGTTACCATGGGCAGCAACATGAACTGCATGGTCTCAATGGTGTAGCCAAACGACTGCATGCGGTGCAGAAGGGTATCGGGCTCGTAATCCAGTTCTGCGTGATCGGGCGGCAGATCAGACAGTTCCAGTTTTTGCTCATCGAGCCACTTGCCGTAGGGGTGCTTTCTGGCGAATTCCATTTTTAGTTCTTCGTCTGGCACCAGACGCCCGGCGAAGAAATCCACCAGGAACATTTTACCCGGTTGCAGGCGACCTTTTTCTTTCACATTCTCGGGTGCGACCGGCAGCACGCCAACCTCGGAGGCCATGATCACTTTGTCATCATGTGTGAGGTAGTAGCGTGAGGGGCGCAGGCCGTTGCGATCGAGTACGGCACCGATGTAGTGGCCGTCGGTGAAAACGATAGAGGCCGGGCCGTCCCAAGGCTCCATCAGCGCGGAGTTATACTCGTAAAAATCGCGCTTTTCCTTGGGCATGTTGGCATCGGACTGCCAGGCCTCGGGTACCATCATCATCATGGATTCCTGCAGTGTGCGGCCTGTCATCAGCAGGAACTCCAGCACATTGTCGAAGCTGCCGGAATCCGAATGGTTGGGTTCTACGATGGGGAACAAATCCTTGAGCTTGTTGCCGAAGCGCTCGCTTGACGCAGCACCCTCGCGGGCTGTCATCCAGTTCTTGTTACCGCGCAGGGTATTGATCTCACCGTTGTGGCTCATGAAACGATTGGGTTGCGCCCTGTCCCAAGAGGGGAACGTATTGGTGGAGAAGCGCGAGTGCACCATGGCTAGGTGGCTTTCATAGTCCTGATCCTCAAGATCTGGATAGAACGGAAAGAGCTGCGCAGGGGTCAGCATACCTTTATAGACGATAACCCGTGTGTTAAGGCTGCAGGTATAGATCAGTTCGTCGGGGTGCTCCACTTTTGCCGCGGCGGCGAATCTTTTTCGAGCCATATACAGCGAATGATTGAAACTGTGGTTACCAAGCTTGCCGCCGCCAACAATAATTTGTTCGATAAAGGGCATTGCAGCGCGGGCCGCAGGACCGATATTGGATTCATCAGGGCGGACTGGCACGGCACGGAAACCCAGAAGGGTGAGCCCTTCCAACTGCAGGTTGGCCGCATAGCTGGCCTTCAGTGCAGTGCGTTTGTTGGCATCGTGAGGGAAAAATATATTGCCGACTGCATAAGCGCCCACTTCCGGCAGTGTAAAACCCAGCTCAGCCGCGACCTTTTGCATGAATTTGTGCGGGATGGCCGTCATGATGCCGGCACCGTCACCGGTGTTTTCCTCGAATCCGCAACCGCCACGATGATCCATCCTGGAATTGATGTGGTAAGCATCCGTCAGGATTTCATGGCTAGGTATACCTTTTACATGGGCCACGAAGCCCACGCCACAGGAATCCTTTTCGAGGGCGGGGTCATACAGACCATGCTTGGCGGGAAATCCGATTTTGCCATCGATTCTTTTGTTCATCATGCTTTCAACTCATTTGGTGGAGCGATATCAAACAGCCCGTTTAAACGCCCAAAAAAAACGATCGCTCAGGACAATGGTGCACCGGAGGCCTGAGCTTCTCGGTCGGCTACCAACTATAGCGGTATTAATGCACATTTTGAGCGGGGCGGAGACAATACCATTCGGTGACTAAATGTCAAGAGGATAGGGGGGGTGTGGGAGACCTTTTATCTCTATCTAAGGTATTGTATTTAAACGTTATTTGAATTTACCTAAAGAGAGAGATTTTCCTTGTTGGCGGTAACTTTTCTGTGGAATCCCGTGCCGTGATCGTTTAGCCGTGCTGTGCTGCGCGGGTGGCAGCGACAGCGACGGCGTGAATCACTTTAGAAGTTGAGACAGATTTTGCCGAAGTGTTGCTGCGACTCCTGCAATCGGAAGGCGTCCGCCAGCTCTTCCAGGCCAAAACTACGGTCTATCACTGGCTTGATGCCATTGATATTGATGGCCTTTATCATATCTTGCTGGCTGGCGCGTGAGCCTACCGTAATGCCGCTGATCATGGCGTTTTTCTGGAACAGTTCCGCCGTGGGGACCTCCCCCTGCACGCCAGTGAGTACACCAATCATGGAGATATGACCGCCCATCGCAATCGCTCGGACAGACTGTGGCAGTGTGCCGGAGCCGCCGACTTCGACGATCACATCCACGCCGCGTCCCGCGGTGGTTTCCAGCACTTTGTCGCCCCACTTTTCGAACTGGCGATAGTTGATGAGTTCGTCGGCGCCAAGGGCCTGGAGCTTTTCCAGCTTAGCATCTGACGAGGAGGTAGCGATGACATGGCAGCCGGCCGCTTTGGCGAACTGCAGCGCAAAGACGGACACTCCACCACTACCCTGCACGAGCACGGTATCACCGGACTTGACCCTTGCCTCTACCATCAGCGCGCGCCATGCGGTAGCCGCGGCGCAGGGTAGGGTGGCCGCCTGCTCAAAGGTGTAGTCGGCAGGCATGAGGGTGAACGCCGAGGAGGCCATGGTTACCGTCTCTGCGGCAAAACCATCGACATTATCGCCGGGAACACCACCGAGCTTCGCCAGGCTGTCGGCGCGGCCATCGGCCCAATGCGGAAAGAAGCAAGACATCACCTTGTCGCCGGGTTGAAATTCGGTCACGCCCGCACCTACAGCTTCTACTATCCCCGCGCCATCTGACATTGGGATACGGCCGTCATCGACGGCCAGCAGGCCAAGGGCTACCACATAGTCGTGGAAATTGAGTGAACTGGCATAATTACGAATACGGATCTCACCGCACTGCGGCTCCACCACCTCAATCTCGGCCAATTTCAGATTGTCGAGCCCACCGGGCTTGGTTAATTTAATCGCGCGCACTGCCACCTCCAGTATGTGTTGTTGTGTTACTCAAAAATATTGAACCCACTGTGACCAGTTGGCTATGTAATGGTTGCCAAAGCTGGTCTCACAGGCGTTAGAGCCTAAGGGATTTTTGCCACGAACGCATCGAATAGTTTGCCAGCCTGTCGTTGTTGGTGTTGATGCTATAAATTTAGTTTTGCTTATGGCGGCAGGATAGGACTCGGTTGTTCCTCAATATCGGGCCTCTTTTGGGGCGGGAAGTCGACAATGGGATGCGGCATTAATTGATAGGCGCTGGGGGAACTCAGCAGTATCTCCGGATCAATGGTATTGGTGCCAAAATCTGCACCGGTCAGTATCTGCTGTAGAGCGCTGGTGGAACCAAGGCTGGCGCACGGCCACAGGGAGCCGCAGAGGCCGAATGCGAGTAACAGCGATATTGCTCGTAGGCAAATCACGGGAGTGAGTCATCCCCCGAAATTCAGGCGGCAGTATAGCAGAGCCTACTGGCCACGTTTTCGTCCCCGGGGGATGGCCGGAACGCAGCAATGGCGGATAACATCTGCCTGAAAATACGACCTGTGTAGGTGTACAGACTAAACATGTCGCGAAAAATCACTATTATCCGCATGATGTGATAACAGCCGACGCGCAGCGAGAGAAGGTGAAGCGCCGTGGGTTAGACTTGGATTGTTATCGATACTTCACAGGGAGCTCCATGAGACTACTACACACGTCGGATTGGCATATTGGCCGCCAGCTGCACGGCGTTTCACTGATAGACGAGCAGGCGCACGTGCTGGAACAGATCGTTGCTATCGCCGAGCGTGAGGCTGTGGATGCGGTCATCATTGCCGGCGACGTCTTCGATCGGGCGATACCGTCCACCGAGGCCGTCTCGTTGCTGAGCCGAACCCTGAGACGGCTGTGCCTCGATCTGGGCAAGCCGGTGATTGTGATCGCGGGGAATCACGACAGTGGCGATCGTCTGGGTTTTGGCGCTGATCTTCTGGGCAGTGCAGGCCTGCATATTGTGGGGCCACTGCGGCCCGAGCCGGTTTGTATCACGTTGGAGGCGGATGGTATGGCGGTGGATATTTTTGGTCTGCCCTATGCTGGCCCCCTCACGGTGCGACAGGTGCTCGGGGTGGACGTGTCCTCGCATCAGGAGGCTATGGTTGCGTTGCTGGAGCGCGTGCAGGCAGCGCGCGTAGCGGGGCGTCCCACTGTTGTTGTAGGGCACTGTTTTGTGGCGGGCGCTACCGATTGCGATTCAGAGCGCCCGCTTTCGGTGGGTGGCGCCGACAGGGTGAGTGCCGACCTGTTTGAATCCTTCAATTATGCCGCGCTCGGGCATCTCCACGGGCGCCAGCATCAGGGCAGTGAACATGTCCGCTACAGTGGCTCGATACTCAAATACTCCTTCTCTGAGGTTGCCCACCACAAATCTGTGACGCTGGTGGAAATCGCGCCTGAGGGTGATGCCCGGGTGCGACATATCGACCTCAGCCCCCGGCGCGATTTGCGCATCATAGAGGGCAGCCTGGAGGTGCTTTTGCACAACGGCAAAACCGATGTGCGTGCGGATGATTTTATTCTCGCCCGGGTCAGCAATACCGAATCGATTCTCGATGTGATGGGCAAGCTCAGGGATGTGTACCCCAATGTGCTGCAAATGCAATACACAGGGGTGCGTGAGGCGGGGCCACTGCCGGGCGCTGGCCGTGAAATGCTGAAGAAAACCCATATGGCGCTGTTCGAGGATTTCTTTAACGATGTCCATGTGGAACCGCTGTCGGAGGCGCAGCGAACCTACATGGTAAATCTCCTGGAACACCTGGCGCAGGAGGAGACGGCATGAAGCCGACTTTACTGACCATGCAGGCGTTCGGGCCTTTCGCCGGGACTGAAAGTATCAAGTTCTCCGA
>TARA_B110000503_G_scaffold143561_1_pt1 | contig 48772 bp, 46 predicted proteins | sample TARA_B110000503 | Tara Oceans TARA_B110000503 (sample SAMEA4397472) | marine metagenome | biome: Polar Biome; feature: [SRF] surface water layer (ENVO:00010504); material: water (ENVO:00002006), including particulate matter (ENVO:01000060) such as... | depth 5 m | reverse complement strand
TAGAGTTTACCTGGTTTCACTACAGCATTACCTGTACATACTTTCTGTTGCACTTTTCCTAATCTCTCAATTGGTGGCTGTTAACCACTATGATGTACTTCAGTGTCCGGACTTTCCTCTATATAAAATAGCGACAAGGCGATTTACTGCGTACAAAAGTAATGAAATTGTTGATAAATAAGTAGATTTTGTATTTCCTTAGTTAAAATATATGAATTGAATTAATAACTTTGTGTATATTGATTATTAATATGGAAGATTACATTGTATCTGCAAGAAAATATAGGCCCACAACTTTTGAAGAAGTTGCAGGTCAAGAAGCAATTACATCTACTTTACTAAATGCTATTTCAAATAATCAATTAGCTCAAGCTTTACTATTTACTGGACCTAGGGGAGTTGGAAAAACTAGTTGTGCTAGAATACTAGCAAAAATGATAAATAGCGCAATTGATAATGTTAATCAAGACTTTGCTTATAATATTTTCGAGCTTGATGCTGCTTCAAACAATAGTGTTGATGATATAAGAAACCTTACTGAACAAGTGAGAATTCCTCCACAAGTCGGCAAATATAAAGTTTACATAATTGATGAGGTACACATGTTGTCTACTTCAGCTTTTAACGCATTTTTAAAGACTCTTGAAGAACCACCAAAACACTGTATATTTATTCTCGCTACTACAGAAAAACATAAGATAATTCCAACAATTTTATCTAGATGCCAGATCTATGATTTCAAAAGAATTAACAACAAAGATATTGTTGATTATTTAATTAAAATTTGTATTAGAGAAGAAGTTAAATTTGAACCTGAAGCTTTGGATATAATTGCAAATAAAGCTGATGGTGCCATGAGAGATGCACTTTCAATATTTGACAGAATATTAAGCTATAATAATAAAGAAATCACAGTCAAGGATGTCAGTCTTAACTTAAATGTTTTAGACCAGGAAGTGTATATAAAGACCATAGATTATGTATTAGATAATAATATTCCAGAGTTGCTTTTGTTAATTGATAATATAATTTCTAAAGGTTTTGAAGGAATTAATTATGTTTCTGGGTTATCAACATATTGTAGGAATTTATTAATTTCCAAAAATGATAAAACTATTGGGTTACTAGATTATTCTGAAAATTCAAAAGAAAAAATTATCAGTCAAGCTCAAAAAGTGTCTCCAACAATTATAATTAATTGTTTAGAACTTTTAAATAATTGCGAAATTAATTACAGATCAAGCATAAACCAGAGATTACTGGTCGAATTAACTCTTATGCAATTAGGTTCTTTCACATTAACTGATCAAAAAAAAAACTCAAATTTTAAAATAATTCCTTTTGAATATTTTAATAAGAGAATAGCTGTTGATAAGATATCAATACCAGAAACACCAAAAGTAAAATTAAATAAGCCAAAGCTAGACATTAAAACAACTGGGAATTCAGGATTATCTCTTAATAGCATTAAAACTATCAAGAATCATGAATTTAAGGCTGACAAATCAACTTTTAATCTAGATGAACTTCCCAAAGATGATTTTAGTGAAGCTCAGCTAGTAACCTCTTGGAATAAGTATTCTGAAAAAGTGGAAAATTCAGGGAAATATAATTTAGCATCAATTCTTAGAATTGATATTCCCAAATTAGATGGATCTAATATTTGTTTAGAATTACCAAATAGCACTAACAAAATTGAATTAGAATCGAATCAATATGATTTGTTAAAATTTATACGTAAAGAATTAAATAATTATGACATTAAACTTAGTGTTATAGTAAATGAAAAACTTGAAAAAAAATTCACCTACACTTCAAGAGAGAAATTTGAGCTTTTAAAGACTAAAAATAATTTAATTGAAAAACTTAGGACTGATTTCAAACTAAGTATCTAAGTTTTTTAACTTATGCCCAAAAGAATCTACATTATTTAATTTTCTAATAATCCCATCTGCTAGACCAATTCTAGGTACAATCACCTCTTTTGATTTAGCGTACTGCATAGATTTAAGAAATATTCTAGCTGCAGGAACTATAACATCAGATCTATCAGGGTTAAAACCTAATTCAATTATTCTTTCGTCGTAAGATAAATTAGATATTTTATTGTAAAAATTTTCAATATAAGAGTATGGAATAGGTTGATTAACTGTCATTTTAGATTCCTTTAATATCTTATTTATATTACCTCCAGATCCAATTAAAATAATATTACTAAATTCTTTTGTGTTGACTTTTATCCAATTCTTATAATCTCTCCATGTGTCATTAGCAACCAAGTCATTCAAAAATCTTACTGTTCCTATTTTAAATGATTTAGAAGCAATAATATTTCCGTTAAAAATCACACTCAATTCAGTACTTCCTCCACCAACATCAATAAATAAATATGTTTTATCAAAATTAAAATGACTTGCAAAAAAAGTATCGGCTATTAATGAAGCTTCTTCTTTACCAGAAATAATATCTATTTGTAATTTACTTTTTTTACTTATTTTTTCCTTAACCTCTTGACCGTTAGATACTTCTCTCATAGCTGAAGTTGCACAAACTTTGTATTTAGAAACCTTATGTATTCCCATAAGTAGTTTAAACGCTAATAGTGCATCTATTAAACGATTTATGTTATCTTTTTTAATTTTATTTTTCAGAAAACTCTCTACCCCTAGTCTAATAGGCACTCTCACTAAACTAATTTTTTTGATCTCCACTATGTTATTGTTTTGTGAAACAACACTTGAAATCAAGAGTCTTACAGCATTAGAACCAATATCGACTGCTGCATATTTATGGATTTTTATCATGGAGAGAGTCTGTCTTTTATCCAATTATTATTAATAAACTTAAATCTAGTTCTATCATGTAATCGGTTATCTCCTCCTTGCCAAAATTCATATTCCAATGGTGAAATAATATAACCACCCCAGTGTGAAGGTCTTGTAATATTAATTCCAGTGTATTGTTTATCTAATTTGAATAACCGCTCTGCTATTTCCTCTTTAGAATCAATGACTGAACTTTGATTGGATACAATAGCACCTAGTTTACTTCCTCTAGGTCGAGAATCAAAATAGTCACTACTTTTAGAATCTGAAATTTTTTCTGCAAAACCCTTTATAATTACCTGTCTTTCAAGCTCTTCCCAGAAAAAAGATAAGCAAACTTTATTGTTGTTTTTTATTGACAATCCTTTCTCACTATTATAATTTGTATAAAAAATAAAACCATCTTGGCCATATTCCTTTAAAAGAACTATTCTGTTTTTCGGGAAACCATCTAAACTGATAGTAGAAAGTGTCATTGCATTAACCTCAGAGTCTGTACCTGCATTATCAAATTCTTTAAACCAATTTTCAAACAGTTCTAATGGATTATCAATATCCGTAAAATTAAAAGTGGAATTCTTTTTATAATTTTTTCTGTAACTACCTAAATTTGATTTTAACGTCATACACCAAATTTAATAACTAAAAATTAATTAATAAATTATATTTCAATTATTTTATTATCTTCTGATAAAAGAACGTTATTAAATTCAGTTTCAGCTTCAGTTTTAAAATCTTTAATATTGTCATATCGAGAAGAATAATGACCTAAAATTAATAAATTAACATTCGCTAATTTTGCAATTTTTCCAGCTTGTTTAGCAGTAGAATGTTTTGTGCTTTTACTTAATACTTTATGTTTTTCTAAAAAAGTGGATTCATGATACAAAGCATCGCAATTCGATATAAGTTCAACAATAGATTCATGGTATTCTGTGTCAGAACAATATGCATATGACTTTGGCAAAAGACCTTCAAAAGTTAATAAATGATTTTTAATGAGAATTCCATTCTCATTTACTACATCAAAGCCCTGTTTTAATTTATTTGAATATGCAATACTTACATTTTTGTCATGAACAGCATCTATATTGATTTTGCGAGGCAGATTAATTTCTTTAAACAAAAAACCATTAGTATATATTCTATGAGATAATGGGATTGTAAATACATGAATGTAATCACTTATGAAAATGGATTCTGATTTTTTAGAGCATAATTCATGAAATATCAACCTGTATTTAGTCCATGAACCAGAAGCTTTAATTTGATTAATAATTAAATCTTTAATACCAGTGGGTCCGTATATATTTAGATCAGCAGATCTGTTTAATAATGAGAATGTACATATCAATCCTATCAAACCAAAATAATGGTCACCATGTAGGTGTGAAATGAAAATATGTTTTATTCTAGAAAATTTAACTTTATTTTTTCTTAAACCAACTTGTGTTCCTTCACCGCAATCAATTAAAAACATTTCATTTTGGATTTCAATTACTTGTGAAGATAAATTATTACCTATTTTAGGCATAGCACTATAACAACCTATAATTGTGATTTTCAAGTTTTATTTTTTGAGAGGTTTCTTTTGGGCTAGTAAATAGATAACAGCCATTCTAATTGCTACCCCATTTTCAACTTGATCTAAAATTATTGAGTTTTTAGAATCCGCTACATCACTAGATATTTCTACTCCTCTGTTAATTGGTCCAGGGTGCATAACATATATTTCTTTATCTAAAGAATTTAAAATATCTAAAGTTAATCCGTATTGCTGAACGTATTCCCTTATAGAAGGAAAAAAACTATTACTCATTCTTTCATTTTGTAATCTAAGCATATTTACAACATCACACCACTCTAATGCTTTTATGAAGTCATGCTCAACCTTAATCCCAAGCTTATGTAAGTATTTAGGAATAAGAGTTTTAGGTCCACAAACCATCACATTAGCCCCTTGTAGTTGCAAGGCATATATATTAGAAAGAGCAACTCTACTATGGGATATGTCACCTACAATCAATATGTTTCTGTTTTTCAAATCACCAATTTTCTCTCTTATAGAATATGAGTCCAATAAAGCTTGAGTTGGATGTTCGTTAGCACCATCACCTGCGTTGATTATAGTGGCATTTACATTGTTAGCAAGTAATATTGCAGCTCCAGGGTTTGGGTGTCTTAAAACAACCATATCGACCTTCATTGATAATATGTTATTAACTGTATCAATAAGAGTTTCTCCCTTTTTTACAGAGGATTGAGAAGACGAAAAGTTGATAACATCCGCTGAAAGTCTTTTTTCTGCTAATTCAAAAGATAATTTAGTTCTAGTCGAATTCTCAAAAAATAAATTTGCAATTGTAACATCTCTAAGAGAGGGGACCTTTTTAATGGATCTATTAATGACTTCTTTAAAATGGTCAGCAGTTTTAAATATTAAGTTAAGATCATCAATATTCAAATGTTTAATTCCTAATAAATGATTAACACTTAATTCATTCATAATTTATTTATTATATAAACACAATCATCACCTTGTTCATCACTCCAGTTAACAATAACTTTTTGATTATCATAAACATCAATTTGTCTACCTCTATAATCAGGTTGAATAGGTAAATGTCTACTAAACCTTCTGTCTATTAATATTAATAATTCAATGTTTTTAGGTCTGCCAAAAGTTTCAATAGCTGTTAATGCAGCTCTTATTGTTCTACCTGTGAATAAGACATCATCGATAAATACAACGCTTTTTCCTTCTACTTCTAAATTATCAGTAGTATTTGCTTCTAATATTTTTTCATTTCTTCTAAAGTCATCTCTATAGAAAGTTATATCTAAAAGACCATGATTAATATTTGAAATATTATAAGAAGTGTTTAAAATTTCAAGTAATCTATTTAATAAAGATTTACCTCTAGGTTGTAAGCCTATTAATATTGTATTTGAAAAATCTTGATGATTCTCAATTAACTGACAAGCGAGTCTTTGTAGAACAATATCTATCTCTTTTTTATTAAGTATGATATTTTTACTCATCAAGTTCTATTTATAATTATAGATTTAAGTTAAAAAAAAAGCCTTTCATAAGAAAGGCTTTTTGAAATTATTTTCCATCCATCTTATCTTTCAGCTCTTGCAGCTTTTCATTTGCATCACCTAAAGTGTTTTTAGATTCTAATTTTTCTTTTTTCTTTTTCTTGTTAGCTACTTTAATGTTTTCTGCTTCAACATCTCTAAATACAGACGTATGAGAAGCTACAACACGTTTAGAATCTTTATTAAATTCAATTATCTTGAATTCAGCAGATTCACCTTTAACTAATTTAGATCCATCTTCTTTAGCTAAATACCTAGAAGGCACAAAAGCAGTAATGTCGTCATTAAACTTAACTGTAGCCCCTTTATCAACTATTTCAAAGATTTCAAATGTATGAGTTGAGTTTAAAGTAAATTCAGTCTCATACTTGTCCCAAGGGTTATCCAAGGTTTGTTTATGACCTAAACTTAACTTTCTACTTTCAACATCAAGTTCTAAAGTAATTACTTCTATTTTATCACCAACTGCACAAAACTCACTTGGATGCTTAATTTTCTTAGTCCAAGAAAGATCAGATATGTATATTAATCCATCAATTCCTTCTTCTAATTCAACAAAAACACCAAAATTAGTAAAGTTTCTTACTGTACCTGTTTGTTTGGAACCTACAGGGTATTTTGTAGTAATGTCAGTCCATGGGTCAGGTGTTAATTGTTTAATACCTAATGACATCTTTCTTTCTTCTCTATCGAAAGTAATTATCATAGCATCAATTTCATCACCAACTTTTACAAAATCACCAGCAGATCTTAAATGAGTAGACCATGACATTTCTGAAACATGTACTAAACCTTCAACTCCTTCTGCTAATTCAATAAATGCACCGTAATCAGCTATTACAACAACTTTACCTTTAACTTTATCTCCAACTTTAACATCTTCAGATAAAGCTTCCCAAGGATGCTTAGTTAATTGCTTAAGTCCTAATTGAATTCTAGATTTATCTTCATCGAAATCTAATATAACTACGTTGATTTTCGCATCTAATTCTACAATTTCACTAGGATGATTTATTCTTGACCAAGATAGATCAGTAATATGGATTAATCCATCAACTCCACCAAGATCCATAAACACACCATAAGATGTGATATTTTTAACAGTACCTTCAAGTACTTGACCTTTTTCTAGTTGTTTTATTATTTCTTTCTTTTGTTGTTCTATATCAGCCTCAATAAGAGCTTTATGAGAAACAACAACGTTTTTGAATTCGTGATTAATTTTCACAACTTTAAACTCCATTGTTTTGTTGACATAAACATCATAATCTCTAATAGGTTTCACATCAATCTGAGAGCCAGGTAAGAAAGCTTCAATTCCAAAAACATCAACGATCATTCCTCCTTTAGTTCTACACTTAACGAATCCGTTAACTATCTCTCCTGTTTCGTGTGCTTTGTTGACACGATCCCAAGCCATGATTACTCTTGCTTTTCTGTGAGATAATATTAATTGCCCAGTAGCATCTTCTCTAATATCAATTAAGACTTCAACTTTATCACCAACTTTTAAACCAGGATTATATCTAAATTCATTTAAAGATATAACTCCTTCTGATTTTGCATTGATATCTATAATTGCATCTCTGTCACTTATATTTATAACAACACCTTCAACTACCTCATCAGTTAATGTGTCTACAAAATTCTCTTTAACTAAACCTTCGAATTCTACGAGCTTAGCATCATCAATTGGGTCAATACCCTCTTCATAATTGTGCCAGTTAAAATCTTTTAAAAATTCTTCAGGTGAAATTTTAATTTCTTCTTGAGCAGGTTGCTCTTGAGTTTCAGTATTTTCTACTGGTTTAGAAACTTCTTCTATCGTTTCTTTGTTTAATTCTTCAGACATATCTGAGTTAATTTGTATTCTAAAAGTCTTCGATAGATTTAAGTAATTAACTTTCAGAAGGGTTAATTATTGTTTTTTAGCCCCTTTGTCATATCGAATAAACTACCAAAAGGAGTGCAAAAATAAACATATTAAATGGAAACGGCAATAATATTTTTCCTAAAGATTAAATTTATCTTTAAGGATTTTTTTAACAAAAAAGATTTGATCTTCCATTGACAAAGATGAGTTGTCTATTTCAATAGCATCAGCAGCAACAATTAACGGGGAATCTGTTCTACTAGAGTCATCTAAATCTCTAGATCTAATATTATTTAAAACCTCTTCATAACTGACTTTAACTCCCTGTTTAACATATTCAGAATGTCTTCTTTCAGCTCTAACTTCAGCAGACGCATTTAAAAATAACTTTAACTCTGCATTTGGAAAAACAACGGTACCTATATCTCTTCCATCCATAACAACCCCCTTGTTTAAGCTCATTTCTTTCTGAAGATTAACCATATGTTTCCTTATAAATGATATAGTAGCGACAGAACTAACGTGGTTTGAAACCAAAATAGAGCGAATTTCTTTTTCAATATTAATATTATTTAAATAAATTTCTGAATAGCCTAAATTTTCATTGAATATAAAATTTAGTTTTACATCGGCTAAAACCTTAAAAAAATCTTTTAAATTTCTCTTACTAAAAGGGAGGTAATTATTAACAAGAGCATAGTATGTTATTGCTCTATACATAGATCCAGAGTCAACATATATATAGTTTAAGTAATTAGCCAGACACTTAGCTAATGTACTCTTACCAGTAGACGCAAATCCATCAATAGCAATTATAATATTTTTATTCATCAATTTAAATTTAACTGTAATCCTATGAAGCTTGTGTTTGCTACACTAGAAAATTTAGCATAAGTGTAATTAATTCGTAATTTATTAAATTTCATTCCAAAACCAAATGAAACGCCTGAAAAATTTGATTGATCGATGATTTTCAACTCCTCACCCCTTTTAAAATTATAACCTAATCTAATATTAAATATACTCTCTGGAAATAATTCTGCCCCAATAATCAAATGCCTGAAAATATTATTAACAAAAGTGATTTTCTCTTCAGTAATATTCCCATCTAAATCTGTCGTTAATCTAGAGGGGTTAGAAAGGCCAATATTCCATTTTTGGAGATTTTCAAAAGTCAAATACCATCTTAATGGTGCATTTTCTAAAAGCTGAGAAACACCAATATCAATTTCGAATGGCAATTTTTCATATATTTCATCATATGCTTTCAATTGAGTTCCGAAATTCCTAATCACCAATCCTACATTTAAATCAATTTCAGTATTTAAATATAAAATTCCTAGATCTGCTGAAATACCAATAGAGTTATACTGTTCTAAGGACGATGTAATAAACCTTATGTTTGATCCTATATAAACTGGTAGACGTTGAATTTTAGTAGAATAACCTATCGAAAAAGCACTTTCTTTACCAGTAAAATCATTAGTTGGGTTACCTTGATCATCGTAACCTGAAAAGTTTCCATAATCAATATAAGATAATCCAAAGTGCAATCTATTACCTCTGTTGTTGAACGTGTAAGCATAAGCTGCAGTTCCATAATTTATATCAGAAAAGTAATTAGAAAAGTTTATAGATAAGTTATTATCCATTCTGCTATTTAACGAAGCAGGATTTATACTTGGTTGATTTACATCAAAATCATAAAGAGTTATTTCTTTACCTCCTAGACCTAATTGTCTTGGTGATGACGAAATATTTAAAAACTGGTAGGTAGATTCTCCTGCAATTTGAGAATTAACTTCAAAAAAACATAATAGAATAAATAATTTGGTAAAAATTTTCATTAAGACGCTTCTTATGAACTAAAACATAAAAATAAAGGTTTTATTATAACTTTTTAGCATAAAGCACATCTTGATCTGTTAAAGCTAGATTTATTACTTCTTTCATATCAGTAACATAATGGAACTTAAGCCCTTTTAAATAATCTTGTTTAACTTCATTTATATCGCTTTCATTTTGTTTACATAAAATAATATCAGTAATCTTAGCTCTTTTAGCAGCTAATATCTTTTCCTTGATTCCACCAACTGGCAATACCTTGCCTCTTAATGTAATTTCACCTGTCATAGCAAGATTCTTTTTTACCCTTTTTTGCGTAAGTAAAGACACTAATGAAGTTAACATTGTTATTCCAGCACTAGGACCATCTTTAGGGGTTGCACCCTCTGGAACATGTATATGAATATTATATTTGTCAAAAATATCTTCCTTTATATTAAAGTGCTTGGAGTTAGCTTTTATAAATTCTAAAGCTATTGTAGCTGACTCGCTCATTACTTTGCCTAAGTTACCTGTTATAGATAGCTTCCCTTTTCCTTTAGAAATTATTGATTCTATAAATAAAATATCTCCACCTACTCTAGTCCAAGCTAAACCAGTAACTACACCCGCAACTTTATTGTTTTCATATACACTTCTATCTAACTTAGAAGAACCTAAAACTTCATTTAGATCATCAACTTTGATTGTTGAATTATAGTCCAAATTCATTGCTAGATTTTTTGCTGCATACCTAACTACCTTGGCAATTTGTTTTTCTAAACCTCTAACGCCAGATTCTCTTGTATAACCATCGACAATTTTCTCTATAACATTTTTTGATAATTTGATTTCTGATGATTTAACCCCATGTTCAGCTTGCTGCTTGGGTAATAAAAATTTCTTGCCAATTTGAACCTTATCTTCAGTAGTGTAACCACTAACATTAATAATTTCCATTCTATCAAGTAAAGCTGGCTGAATTGTTGATAGATTATTACATGTAGCAATAAACATAACTTTAGAAAGATCAAAACCTAACTCTAAATAGTTATCGTAGAATTCAGCATTCTGCTCAGGATCCAATACTTCCAGTAAAGCAGAAGAAGGATCACCTTGATTTGAATTAGATAATTTATCAATTTCATCTAAAACAAACACAGGGTTAGATGTCCCGGCTTTTTTTATATTTTGTATTACCCTTCCAGGCATAGCTCCAATATAAGTTTTTCTGTGACCTCTAATCTCTGCTTCATCTCTAAGTCCACCAAGGGACATTCTGACGTAGTTTCTTCCTAATGCTCTTGCAATCGATTTTCCAAGAGATGTTTTACCAACACCTGGAGGTCCATATAAACATAGAATTGGTGATTTCATGTCGTTTCTTAGCTTTAAGACTGCAAGATGCTCTATAATTCTTTTTTTTACGTCTTCAAGACCAAAATGATCCTTATCTAATATTTTCTGTGCCTTAACTAAATCAAATAAATCCTTACTATATTTCGACCAAGGCAGGTCAAGAATTAAATCCAAATAATTTCTCTGAACAGAGTATTCAGAAACTTGTGGATTCATTCTTTGTAATTTTGATAATTCTTTTTCAAAATGAACTTTAACTTCTTTTGCCCACTTAATCTTCTTTGCTCTACTTTTCATTTCGTCAATTTCACCATCATGATTGACGCCTCCTAATTCTTCCTGAATAGTCTTCATCTGTTGATGAAGAAAAAAGTCTCTTTGTTGTTGATTTAAATCACTTTGAACTTTGGATTGAATATCATTTTTAATTTCTAGTTTTTGAAACTCAATGTTCATAAACTTAAGAGTTTCTAAAGCTCTTTCTTGCAAATCATTTGTTTCTAGTAGATCCTGTTTTTCTGAAACTTTCAGATTCATGTTAGATGAAACAAAATTCACTAAAAAAGAATTGCTTTCAATATTTTTAATTGCAAATGAAGCTTCTGATGGAATATTTGGACTATACTTAATTATCTGTAAAGCAAGTTCTTTAATAGATTCTATTATTGCCTTGAATTCAGAATCTCCTAAATCAGGAGTGATTTCCGGAACACTTTCAATCATGGCTTTAAGAAACGGTTCTTCAGAAATCATTTTCTCAATAGTAAATCTCTTTTTACCTTGAATGATAACCGTTATATTTCCATCAGGCATTTTTAAGACTTTTAGAATCTTAGCAACAGTCCCTGTTTTATATATGTCATTTAAAAAAGGATCTTCAATGCTTTTATCAATCTGTGAAACAACACCAATAAGTTTATCTCCTTTGTTAGCAGCATTAATCAATTTGATAGATTTATCTCTACGAGCAGTAATAGGTATTACTACACCTGGAAATAAAACAATATTTCTTAAAGGTAGTATCGGCAATGATTCAGGAAGAATTTCATTGTTAATTTCTTTTTCATCCTCCGGTGTCATTAGCGGAATAAGTTCCGAGTTTTCATCCACGTCAATTAATGACAAGTTGTCAATATTAAATAAATTTTTATTAGCCATATATAATTTTAAAAGAAAAAACAAAGATTTAAATTCTATAAACATCTGAAAGTCAGATAAAATATAGAAATTATTTCATCACATTTACATATATAATTCAATATCTATGCCAAGAAGAATTAAGCTTTTATTTTTTTATGTAGTTTAATCAATAAAAATGCTCCAATAGCGAAAAAGATCATAAAAAACAAAATTGAGTTTCTCATACTGCCAGTTATCTGATCTATGGTACCAAAAAGCACCATACCTACAACTATACTTACTTTTTGAGTTACATCAAAAAAGCTAAAAAATGAAGTATTATTATCGGATTCTGGTAAGAATTTTGAGAAAGTAGACCTTGAAAGGGCCTGTATACCTCCCATAACCAAACCTACTAATCCAGCTGCTAAATAAAAATCATTAGAAGTTTCAATAAAATAGCCATAGAAGCATAAAATAGCCCATAATATATTTAATATAATAAGTGTATATATATTTCCGAATTTTTCAGAAACCTTGGCGCTAACTAATGCTCCTACAATAGCAATAAGCTGAATTATAAGTATACTAACTATAAGACCACCTGTTTTTTCTCCTTCAGCCCAATCAATTTCCTGCTCTCCAAAATAAATCGCAACTAAAATAACAGTTTGCAAAGCAATACTATATATAAAAAAAGCAAGTAAGTAGCTTTTTAGAAAAGGATGGGCCTTTAAGATTTTCCAAACTTCTTTTAATTCTTTAAAGCCATTAAATAAAATTTTGCTATTAATTTTTGAAGTTATTTTAGGGTTAGGGAGATAATAGAAAGTGTATAAGCTAAATACAAACCACCATATCCCTACAGTAATAAATGATATTTTCATTGCCATTAGAGGTGCTTGTGTATCGCTTTCAGTAATTATGCCAAATGAATCAGGAAAATTAACCATGAGGAGGTTAAAAACTAATAATATAACACTTCCAAAATAACCTAAAGAGTAGCCTTTAGCACTAATCGAATCTTGCTGATTTTCAAAAGCTATTTCAGGCAGATAAGAGTTGTAAAAGACTAAACTACCCCAGAATCCAATCATAGCAAATAAATAGTAAACAAGACCAAGGGTCAGATTATCAATATCAAACCAATATAAAGAGATGGTAGCAATAGAGCCCATGAAACAGAAAAACTTCATAAATTTCTTTTTCATCCCTGTGTAATCAGCGATACCCGAAAGAATTGGCGTTATTATAACTAAGATTAAAAATGCAAATGCTGTTACAAAACTAATAAGCGCTGTGTTTTTAAAATTAAAACCTAAAAACTCAATATACTTATTACTTTCTGTTATAAACCCATAATAGATTGGGAAAATAGCAGTTGAAATCACTAATGGATAAACAGAATTGGCCCAATCATAAAATGCCCAAGCATTTAATAATTTTTTATCCCCTTTTTGATATATTCTCATATAAATAAAATACTTTTGACTAATATAATATTTCTATAATATAAATAATACTATAACTATATTAAATAAATACAATTATGAAATTTTACACACAAATACTTCCTATTATTTTAGTTACATTTTGTATTTTTGGATATGTAAATTACACAACCCAAAACATAAAACCCAGTGTAGTTAAATCGACTCAAAAAATAAAAGAATATAAAATGAAAAAAAGTGATAAAGAATGGAAAGAGATTCTCAATGATGAGGAATATAGAGTTTTAATCAATAAAGGTACAGAACGACCTGGCACAGGTGAGTATAACATTCATATGAAAGAAGGTGTCTATAATTGTAAAGGATGCGATAATCCTCTTTTTACAAGTGATCAAAAATTTGAATCTGATTGTGGATGGCCAAGTTTTGATAATGCTATAAATGGAAGTGTTGAATACAAAGATGATTATTCTTTAGGAAGAGTTAGAGTAGAAATATTATGTACAAATTGTGGAGGTCATCTTGGACATGTTTTCAATGATGGACCTACGGAATCAGGTAAGAGGTATTGTGTAAATTCAGTAAGCATTGACTTTAAAAATTAATAAATATGAGTAATTACGATGTTATTGTTTTAGGTAGTGGTCCTGGCGGATACGTTACTGCTATTAGAGCTTCTCAATTAGGTTTAAAGACTGCTATAGTTGAAAAAGAGAGTTTAGGTGGGGTTTGTTTAAACTGGGGGTGCATACCTACAAAAGCCTTGTTAAAATCTGCTCAAGTATTTGAATACTTAAAGCATGCTGATGATTATGGACTTAAAGTTTCAGAATTCTCAAAGGATTTCAGTTCTGTAGTTAATAGAAGCAGAAATGTAGCAGATGGAATGAGTAAAGGAGTTACTTTTTTAATGAAGAAAAATAAAATTGAAGTTATAAAAGGTTATGGTAAAGTTAAGCCTGGTAAAATAGTAGATGTAGATGGAGTTCAATACTCAGCAAAACATATTATAATATCTACTGGAGCTAGATCTAGAGAACTACCATCAATACCTCAAGATGGAGAAAAAATTATTGGCTACAGACAAGCAATGACTTTAAAGAAACAACCAAAGTCAATGATAATTATTGGTTCTGGTGCTATAGGAGTTGAATTCGCTTATTTTTATAATTCAATGGGGACTAAAGTTACTATTGTTGAATACTTGCCAAATATTGTTCCAGTTGAAGATAAAGATATTTCAAAAGAGTTAGAGAAATCATTCAAAAAAAGCGGAATAAAGGTTATGACATCTTCAGAAGTATTATCTGTTGACACTTCTGGAAAAGGAGTTACTGCAAAGGTTAAAAACTCTAAAGGTGAAGAAACTATTAGTGCTGACATTATATTGTCTGCTGTTGGAATTAAAACAAATATTGAAAACATAGGACTTGAAGAAGTTGGAATAGCAGTAGATAGAGATAAAATACTAGTAGATAAGTATTATGGTACTAACATTCCTGGTTATTATGCTATTGGTGATGTTACTCCAGGACCTGCACTAGCTCATGTTGCTTCAGCAGAAGGGATATTATGTGTTGAGAAAATCTCAGGGCATGATGTAGCACCTATTGATTATGGAAACATTCCTGGGTGTACGTATTGTTCACCAGAAATATCAAGTGTTGGATTAACCGAACAACAAGCTATAGATAAAGGATACGAAATTAAGGTTGGAAAATTTCCTTTCTCAGCATCAGGAAAAGCAAGTGCATCTGGTACTAAGGAAGGTTTTGTGAAAGTTATTTTTGATGCAAAATATGGTGAATGGCTAGGCTGTCACATGATTGGCGCTGGAGTAACTGATATGATAGCAGAAGCAGTTTTAGGTAGAAAATTAGAAACCACTGGACAAGAAGTTCTAAAGACAATTCATCCACACCCAACTATGAGTGAGGCAGTTATGGAGGCTGTTGCAGCTGCATATGGTGAAGTAATACACTTATAAATTAATAAAACTTAGGGTTAAAAAAAATAGTTTCTATTTTTTTTAAATTCACATTCCGAAATTGATAAGTAGAGTACACATGCGATTTAGATAATAAATTCATAATCTCTCTCTATTTTACAAATTCTTAATTTGTATTCTTTATACCATTCAATTCTACCTAATTCCTATGCTTTTTTATGAAACACGTTATCTCTCTAATGTTTTAAGGATTTCATGACCTTCCAATAAGAAGCGTTATCTCCAAATCCATTATTATTGCGAAAGGCCTCAGGTCTAATTAATTGTAAAAATATCATTATTATTCTTGAATGATTTAAATTCTAGCATGTAATCGTTAGGGTCCTTTATAAAAAAAGATAAGTGCTCGCCCTTCTGGTTACTTAAAAATACTGATTGATTCACTACTTCTAAATCTAATTGGCTTAGTTTATTATAAAGCTTTGTCCATTTATTCATCTCAACAATAACTCCGAAATGAAAAGATGGTAATATTTTGCGTTCAAAAACATAATTAGGGCTGTTTAAATTAAATTTTTCTACAGCTATAAAAGTAACTTGATTTCCAAATAAATTTATATCAGCCCAATTAGCAGTATTTCTACCAATCTCCAGCCCAATGATATTTTTATAAAAATACGTTGTTTTGTTTATGTCAGTACAAGGTAACGATATGTGAAATAAATTATTCATAGTTTAATTAATTTAATGTGTTCATTCTCATTATTTGCATAAATAAATTTATCAAACTATGAATCATCTAGATCTTCTAGATAGTCATTATTCAAATCGTCTTCTATGCGATTTTTTAATTCTGCCGTCTGATTTTTCAAACGGACACCTAGTTTTACTAAATAAATAGTATCACCCATTTTAATTTCTATAGCTTCAATAATTTCATTATTTCTATTTGTAAATAAAATTTTTGGCTCGTTATCAAACCCATCTTGAAACCTTTCTGTCACTAATAATAACAGCTCTTTGTTTAATTTTTTATAATCAACTATTATTCTGTTCATCTTTATTAATATTATAAATTTATTTACATATTTAATAAATATGCAAACATCAATGGTGCTACTATTGTAGCGTCACTTTCTATTATAAATTTAGGAGTTTCAACGCCTAGTTTTCCCCAAGTTATTTTTTCATTAGGAGTAGCTCCAGAATAAGAACCATAACTTGTCGTAGAGTCACTAATTTGACAAAAGTAACTCCAAAACGGAGTAGTTTTTTGCTCCATATCTTGATACAGCATAGGAACAACACAAATAGGAAAATCACCTGCAATTCCTCCACCTATTTGAAAAAAACCAATTCCATTTTTAGAGTTAATAGTATACCAATCTGCTAAGAATGTCATATATTCTATTCCTGTTTTCATTGTGTTTACTTTTAATTCACCTTTCAAAACATAAGAAGCGAAGATATTTCCCATTGTACTATCTTCCCACCCTGGAACCACCATAGGTAAATTCTTTTCTGCCGCAGCATACATCCAAGAATTTTTAATATCAATTTCATAATATTCTTCTAGGGCGCCTGAAAGTAATAGTTGATACATAAACTCGTGTGGAAAATAACGTTTCTGATTGTTTTCAGCATCTTTCCATATTTTATAAATATGCTTTTGAAGTCTTCTAAATGCTTTATCTTCTGGAATACAGGTATCGGTTACTCTGTTAAGACCCTTTAATAACAATTCCCATTCGTCTTGAGGAGTTAAATCTCTATAGTTTGGCACGCGTTTATAATGCGAATGTGCTACTAAATTCATTATGTCTTCTTCTAAATTAGCTCCTGTGCAAGAGATGATATGAACTTTATTTTGACGTATAAGTTCTGCAAATAATTTTCCAATTTCTGCCGTACTCATGGCACCAGCTAATGAAACAAGCATTTTTGAGCCATTCGCCAATTGATTTTTATATGCTTTTGATGCATCTACTAAAGTGGCAGAATTAAAGTGTAGAAAATAATCTTCAATAAAACTTGAAACTGTACCCTTGTTTGTCTTAATACTCATCGTTTTTAAATTTAGTTAATTTACTAACTGGTCTTGTAGATATTCTTAGATCAACTTCGTCATTATCTTCAGAATAAAATTTATAACTCAGCATTTTGTAATATAATTTTGCAGCCAAGAAATCAGGAGCTTTATTGTTTTCGTTAGGACATAACTCAACTATATCAAAGCCTACAACGTTTTTATTATAAAAAACTTTTTTCAGAAAGTCTAAAGTTTCTTGCCATAGTAACCCCCCCGGTTCTGGAGTACCTGTTGAAGGCATTATTGATGGATCTAAGGCATCTAAATCAAATGTTATGTAAACGTTCTCGGTCATTAAATCTATAGCGTTATCCATCCAATGATAATTTTCAGACATTTCATGAGCAAAAAACACTTTATCAGTATTCATTACATTTTTTTCTGAAATATCCATTGAACGGATACCTACTTGAATTAAATTGGTAAGTTCATTCGCTTCATATACAGCGCAAGCGTGATTACACGAAGAGCCTTCATATATTTTTCTTAAATCTGCATGTGCATCAATTTGTAACACTGTTAGGTTCTCAAAACATTCGTTAAAGGCTCTAATTGCACCAATAGAAATAGAGTGTTCACCTCCAAAAATAGTTACAAATTTATTTCTATTAATATAGTCTTTTACCGTTTGATGCACAGATTCAACCATTGTTTCTGGAGATCTATTTTCAGTTACTGGATCTGCTGTATAAATACCTTGCTTGTAAACCTCTGTACTTGTTTCTATATCGTATAATTCCATGTTTTCTGAGGCTTCTGAAAAAGCCTTAAACCCTCTGTTTGCACCTTTTTGCCAAGTGCTTGTTCCGTCATAAGGAACAGGAATTAATACAATTTTTGAACGATCTAATTTTGTAAATTCTTCTGGAATTCCCGCAAAACTATTATTTTTTTTCATCTCGTTTTATTTTTAATTAGAATCACTAGTTTCATATCCTAATATTTTAAGAAAATCTTTATTTGTTTGTTCATCTTTATAAATTTTAGTGAAAATATTACCCTCATTATCCTTATTAATTATAATGTGTTTAGGAGCTGGTATTAAACAATGTTGTAACCCTCCATAACCTCCAATATTTTCCTGATAAGCACCAGTGTTAAAAAACCCTATATATAATGGATTATCTGATTCATATTTTGGAAGATAAATAGCATTTACATGTTGTTCACTATTATAATAATCATCACTATCACAAGTTAAACCGCCTAAAAGCACGCGCTCATAGTTGTCTTCCCATCGATTTATAGGAAGCATTACAAAACGCTTATTTATAGACCATGAGTCTGGTAGTGTAGTAATAAATGAAGAATTAATCATATTCCATTTCTCACGATCATTTTGTTGTTTTTGGTACAAAACCTTGTAAATTGCTCCCGCACTTTCACCAACAGTAAAACTTCCAAACTCTGTGAAAATATGCGGTACATTCACATTAGCATCTTTACATACTAAATGAATTTGATTTACAATTTCATCAATCATATATTGGTAATCATAATCAAAAGCTAAAGAATTTTTAACAGGGAAACCTCCTCCAATGTTTAAGCTATCTAATGAAGGACATATTTTTTTTAAATTCACGTATACCTTTAAAAATTTTGTCAATTCATTCCAATAATATGAATTATCTTTAATACCTGTATTTATAAAGAAGTGTAACATTTTAAGCTCAACATGTTTATTGTCTTTTATTTTTTTATTATAAAAAGGAATAATTTTTTTATATCCAATCCCTAGGCGAGAAGTATAAAATTCAAATTTCGGTTCTTCTTCAGATGCAATCCTAATACCTATTTTAAATTTTGAATTAATTTCATTTGATAATAAGTCTATTTCTTCATAATTATCAATTATTGGAATACAATTATAATGACCACTATTTATTAATTCTCCAATCTTGGTGATGTATTGTTCTTGTTTAAAACCGTTACAGATTATATAAGTTTCATTAGTTATTTTTTCTTCTTTTTTTAAAGCGTCTATAATGTCTAAATCAAAAGCAGAAGATGTTTCTAAATGTGTATTGTTTTTTAAAACCTCATCAATTACATATTTAAAATGAGAGCTTTTTGTACAATAACAATAATGGTATCTTCCTTTATAGTCTAGTCTTTGCATTGCAGTGGAAAACAGCTGCTTTGCCATTTGAATATTATTTGATATTTGTGGTAAATAACTAAATTTTAATGGAGTACCGTGTTTTTTAATTAAATCTAGTAAGTTAATCTCGTGAAAATGTAAACATTTATTTTTTAGGCTAAACTCCTTCTGAGGAAAATCAAAGGTTTGATTTATCAAGTCTATGTATCTTGTATTCATTGCTGTATTTATTAAAAATTGGAAATATATATTGCATGTTATAGCAATTTTAGTTTTCTAATAAAAAAAAGCAATCAAGTCCTTAATTGTATTTGGTGAGCAAACACAAATGAGTAAATGTTATATATAAAAAAAGATTTTAAGGAAGTTAGCTCTAGTTTTCGGGCACTTATCCTATAAGTGTTATTTGAATTTGACTTCCTATTTTCCAAAACTCCGAATGTAAAAACACGTTTCATTATATGTTTAGCTATACGCTAAAGTAAATGTAATATTTTTTTTAAATAAATAAATAAAAAGATGGAAAATTAAGTAAAAACTACATTATTTATTTGAAAGTTTTATTAAACGAGCACTGAGGTCGGGGTCAGACATCTCTGGATCTAAAGGAAACATTGGACGCTTAATTCTCTTGTATTTTAGTCTTTTTAAATCTTGGTCAACTCCTCCGGGAGTAAGAGCCATGAGCCAGTCGCCTCGCATATCATAGAGTTCAGGAACAAGGTATCCAATTTTTACAATTACAATATCTGCACCTCTAGGGTCCAAATGTAAATCCGTAAAATCCTTTTCGTAGTGATAAGGCTTGCGTTTATTTGTTACTATAACGCTAATACTCCCTGTCTTAACTACTACTTCAACTTCAGCGTCTCTATCTTGAGTCTTTATCGCGGTTACTATACCTGAGAGTAAAATTGGTCCACTAAACCGATTGTCTACTATTGCTCCAATATATCCTTCTACAAAAGAACCGACTCCTGCTTTAAGTGCTTTTTTAATAAGATCGGGGCCTGGTATTGAAGCATAGATCAACGAAGGTCCATAAGTTGACTTGAATTCAGGACGAAGTAATAATTCGTTAAGTGTATGGGTTACATCTCCTGCCCCACCAGCTGTTGGGTTGTCACCCATATCACTGATAAAAAAAGGTTTGTTTTTACTATTAAGAGCTAGTTCCAAACTTTTTTCAAGGGTGGTGGTTGGTGCTACAAATTTGAATTCTTTTCTATAGTCCCAAAATTGTTTAGCTAGCTTTTCTGCACTTGAGACTACAGCCTCCTGATTATCTCCTGTAACCATCACCACAGCGTGATTACGAGGCTCGTCTGCCCACGCATAACCTACCCATATTGCAGCGTCAAGAACTCCTTCTTTCTGTGTAATACCTGGAATTTGTTCATAAAGACTTTTTCCAGGTTCGATACGGGTACTTGTTTTCTCTCCTGGAAGTAAAATAGGCACTGGTATCCAAGCTTTGAAAGCAGGTTTTCCTTTACCATTCTGTAGACGGTCTAAAAGATTTACAACACATCTTTTCTTAGATTCCATAGCGTCTTCGTGAGGAGCCATTCTATAACAGGTAATTAAATCCGTATGCTTGGCCAAGGTTTTAGAGACGTTTCCATGTAGGTCCATGGAAGTCGAAATCAGGGTTTCAACACCTATAACCTCTCTGATTCGTGAAATAAAATTTCCTTCTGCATCATCTATTCCAACCACACTCATTGCACCATGAATATCCAAAAATAAGCCGTCATAAGGGCCGTTATTTCTTAACATGTCTAATGTTTGTTTCACCAATGATTCATAAGCTACATTAGTTACTATACCCCCAGGCAGAGCCTTTCCGACAATAAGTGGTAGCCAGTCTGCGCTTTTACGAATTATTGAATCTTGAGCTAGAAACGAATACTTATCAAAAATAGCATCTCCACGTTGTGCATGAAAAGCTTCTTCATCCGTAGTTGCTGGTGAAAATGTGCTCGATTCGATTCCAAGACCAACGATAGCTATTCGAGGAGTCATTTTCGTTACATTATCTGAGTTACATCCAAAAAGTGTTCCTAAAACAATTAACAAGACAGGTGATAAAAACAGTTTTTTCATATCCACAATTTACATAATTTAATTAGTATTTAACTAACTGTAGTCACTACAGAAAAATAGCTGAACTAAAAGAAGAAGATATGTTTATAGTTTAACTGCAGTAGCAACTTGTAAAATATTCTTAGATAAGGCTACTCAAGGCTAGCTCATAACTTTTTAAGCCAAATCCCAACACAATTCCTTTAGCGTGTGGTGATATATAAGATTTGTGTCTAAAGTCTTCTCTAGCATAAGTGTTAGAAAGATGCACTTCTATGACAATGGACTTGATAGATGCTACAGCATCACCAATTGCAACTGAGGTATGGGTATAAGCAGCAGCATTTAATATAATACCATCAAAATGAAATCCTACTTCATGAAGTTTATCAATAATTTCACCTTCAATATTGGATTGAAAGTATGAAATAGAAATACTTGAAAATTTATTCTTTAATTCAATTAAGAAATCATTAAAATTAATGTCTCCATAGATTTCAGGCTGTCTTTTGCCTAGAAGATTTAAGTTAGGCCCATTAATTATAATAATATTTTTCACCTTGTAAATGTATCAAAAATTGTTAAATTAATAAATAGAAGCAATAGTATTTTTTTTCAACAAAGTTATTAACTTGTAAATATGAATTGGAGTGACGCAATTAATGACTTTAACGATTATCTAAAGATTGAAAGAGGATTCTCCATGAATTCTATTTCTAGCTACAAAGAAGATATTTCGAAATTTAATAAATTCATAGACAATAGTAAATCTCCATTAGAGGTAAGTTCGGATGACATCAAAGAGTTTTTACAAAAGATTTCTAAAGAACTGAACTCTTCTTCACAGTCAAGAATAATTTCTGGTTTGAGAAGTTTTTTTGAATTTTTAATTTTTGAAAAATATATCAGTCAAAATCCCTTAAGATTAATTGACTCTCCTAAAATTTCAAGGAAACTCCCTGATACTCTTTCAATTGAAGAAATAGATTTATTAATATCTAATCTAGATTTATCTAAAGAACAAGGAGAAAGGAACTTAGCTATTATAGAACTACTTTATGGTTGTGGGATAAGAGTTAGTGAGCTAGTTAATTTAAAAATATCTGATTTATTTTTTAATGAAAATTTTATAAAAGTTACAGGAAAAGGAAATAAACAAAGGTTAATTCCAATAGGCAATATTACTAAACAAAATGTAAATAATTATTTACAGAACTCTAGAAATAAAATTAAAGTGATGAATGCATTTAATGATCATGTATTTTTGAATAGAAGAGGTAAAAATTTAACAAGAGCTATGATTTTCACAATCGTAAAAAACTTGGCTAAAAAAGCAAACTTTAGCAAATCAATATCTCCTCACACTTTTAGACACTCTTTTGCAACACATTTATTGGAGAATGGTGCCGATTTAAGAACAATACAGCAATTACTAGGGCACGAAAGCATAACTACTACAGAAATATACATGCATTTAGATAACAAGTATCTAAGCGAGGCATTAAACAAGTTCCACCCAAGAGCTTAATTATTTAGCAATATTAACTGCTCTTGTTTCTCTAATAACAGTTACTTTAACCTGTCCAGGATACGTCATATCTGTTTGAATTTTCTGAGAAATATCAAAAGACAGTTTTGAAGCAACTTCATCATCTACTTTCTCACTTTCAACTATAACACGAAGTTCCCTTCCCGCTTGAATCGCATATGCTTTTTGAACACCGTCAAAATCAAGTGCAATTTGTTCTAAGTTTTTCAATCTTTCAATATAAGAATCTAAGACCTGTCTTCTTGCTCCTGGCCTAGCACCAGAAATAGCATCACAAACTTGAACAACTGGAGATAAAAGAAATTTCATTTCAATTTCATCATGGTGAGCACCAATTGCATTACAAACTTCTTCATTTTCTCCAAATTTTTCTGCCCATTGCATCCCTAATATTGCGTGTGGTGTTTCAGCATCTTTTTCAGAGGATGGAACCTTACCTATATCGTGCAGTAAACCAGCTCTTTTGGCTAATTTAGAATCAATCCCCAATTCAGCTGCCATTATACCACAAAGCTTAGACACTTCTCTAGAGTGTTGTAATAGATTTTGCCCATAAGAAGATCTGTATTTCATTCTACCTACCACTTTAATTAACTCAGGGTGCAAACCGTGAATGCCCAAATCAATCACAGTTCTTTTACCAATTTCTATAATTTCTTGATCAATTTGTTTTTCAGTTTTCTTTACTATTTCTTCAATTCTTGCAGGGTGTATTCTGCCATCAGTAACAAGTTTATGAAGTGATAGTCTTGCGATTTCTCTTCGAATAGAATCAAAACAAGATAATATAATTGCTTCAGGTGTATCATCTACAATAATTTCGACACCGGTCGCTGCCTCTAGTGCTCTAATGTTTCTTCCTTCCCTACCTATGATTCTTCCCTTAACATCATCTGACTCAATATTAAAAACAGAAACACAGTTATCTATTGACTCTTCAGTCCCTATTCGTTGAATAGTATTAATAATGATTTTTTTAGCATCTTGTTCAACTGTCATTTTAGCTTCTTCCATTCTATCTTGAATGAATTTCATAGCATCAGTTTTTGCCTCTTCTTTTAAAGAGCCTAAAAGCTGTTCTTTAGCATCTTCTTCAGATAAACCTGAAATAACTTCTAATTGTTTAATTTGATTTATTCTGTTCTTATCTAATTCACTTCTTTTTTTGTCAAGACTAGCGATTTTTTTATCAAAATCTTTAGACTTAGACTCTAAGTCTAAATTTAGATCAGATTGAGTTTTTAATAATTTAGAAGCTGTAGAATCTTTTTCATGAATTGCACGTTCTAGAGACTTAATCTTATCTTCTCTTGAATAAATCACTTTTTCATGCTCAGATTTCAATTCAATAAACCTTTCCTTTGCTTGTAACATTTTATCTTTCTTCAAAGATTCGCCATCCTGATTTGCTGATTTTAAAATAATAGAAGCCTCTTTATTAGCATCTTTAATTATTTTAGTAGCATTAGATTTTTCAAATATTTTTGCAATTACAAACCCTATCAAGATACCGCAAATTGAAAATATTATCGTTGTTGTTGTTAATTCCATAATTGTTTTATTATTAAATAAAAAAACCTACAATAGCTATGGTTTTGTATAAACTCCTTTAAATCAAGTTTAAGGCTAATAAGTTGATCAAAGATCTGAGCTAGTCAGCACAATTTTACAACTTAAACTCACCCTTTTTAAAAGAATAATTGTTGAGTTTATCAAAAAAACTAATGTAGGTAGTTTTAAAGGTCTAAAATATTAAGAAATAGTTTCACTAATTAATTCATTCAATTCTTTTAATTTGATTTCAAAAGATTTATTTGAATTAACATTATCAATTGATCGTTGCTTAGTTTTTGAAGCAAACTGTAAAGCACACATCGCTAACACATCTTGCTTGTCATTAACTGAATAACTTTGCTCTAACTGTTTTATCATATTATTAATGTCCAACGCCGCTTTTCTTAAGCCTTCTTCTTGAGAAGGGTCAATAGTCAGAGGATATATTCTATTAGCAATAGATAATTTTATTTTTAATTTTTCCATTTAAAAACGAAGCTTATTCTGTTAATTGAGATATACAATAATCAATTTCTCTAATCAATGAATTTATTTCAAGTTTTGTATCTTTAGTACTGTTATTACTACCTAAAATAGTATTTGCAATTTTAAGTGACTTATACTTTTCATCACACAAATCAATCAAGTTAGATTTTTCTAAATCTTTTTCTCTAAGTAAAGTCAATTCATTTTCTAGATCATTTTTTTCATTTTGAAGATTTGATATCTTATCTAATGACCTTCTTATGTTCTTTTCTAATGATTTAACTATATCTTCTAACTCGTGCATCCTAAAATTTAAAATACTATTCTAACAAAGTTAACATACATATTAGAAATAACAATTCTTTTTATAAAAAATATATTATGATGTTAGTTAAATTATAATATTTTTACATTTCAATAAAAATATGAAAAATCATTTCCTTTACATTTCTATTTCATTTCTATTGGTTTTATCAACTGAAACATATTCACAAAAAATCGAAAGAAACCCTCTTGGATATGAATCTATTCTGTCAGGAACTTTTGGAGAATTAAGATCCAATCATTTTCATTCAGGATTAGATATAAAAACTAAGGGAAAAGAAGGCTCCAAAGTTTATACCTTTAATAAAGGTTATGTAAGTCGAATTAAAATATCAAATGGTGGTTATGGTAAGGCTATTTACATCAAGCATCCAGATGGACGTACTACAGTATATGCTCACCTTCAAAAATTTTCTCCAAAAATAGAAGCTATTGTTAATGAAATACAATACAGAAGAGAAAAATATGAAATCGAGTTTTTTCCTGCAAAAAACGAAATAATTATTTCAATAGATGAAGTTATTGCATTTTCAGGTAATACTGGAGGGTCTAGCGGACCTCACCTACATTTTGAAATAAGGGACAGCTCTCAAAGAGCTTTAAACCCTTTAAGTTATGGTGTAGTTGTAAAGGACACTAAAAAACCAACTGTAATTGGGCTAAAAAGATATAACCTGCTTAAAAATGGTGAAATTCAATCTTCTAGAAACATTCCTTTTTATAAAAATACAAACAACGTTTATATCACAGATACAATTTTTGCTATGGATAATATTGGGTTTGGAGTACAAACTTTTGACCAACAGGATCTAGCAAAAAACAAAAATGGAGTCTATAAAATCAATACTTTCATCGATAATGATACACTTTTAGAAGTGAATTTTAATAAATTTTCATTTGAAGAAACTAAACACATAAACAGGTATTTAGATTTTTCCGAATTTAAAAAAACTAAAAAAAAATTTCAAAAATTGTTTATTCAAAAGAACAATCCACTTTCTATATTTATAAAACAATTAAACAAAGGTATTGTTCATGTAAAAGAAAATAAAATTTATACATATAGGGTTGAATTATTTGATTTTAATAATAATTTAACCGAAATAATTATCCCAATAAAAGCAGATTTATCTAAAGTTATAATTAAAGAAAAAGATGATGTAAAAATTAAAGGAATAGATAAACAGTTTATTAATAGAAATAAAAAATATATTATTTCTGCTAATAACTCTTCTATTTCTATTGACAAGAAAACATTTTATTCTAATGTTTTTCTTAAAATAAACAGTAAAATCGATACTCTAAATATAAACACCGATACAATTCCTTTGATAAAATCCTTGAAGATTAAATTTTTAAAAACGAATTACAGTAACTCTTACATTGGAAAATTAGATAAAAAATCAAATAAACTTAGTTTTCTATCATCAAAAATAAATGGAGATTCTATTGTGGCTTATACAAAGAGTCTAGGAACTTACATCTTAGCCAGGGACACAATTAATCCTACTATTATTCCGTTAGGTTTCAATAAGTATGATTGGATAAGTAACTTTAATTATTTAAAATTTAAGATAAAAGACAAACAGACTGGTATTAAGAACTATAGAGCTACTATAAATGGTAAGTGGATTTTAATGGAACCATTCAATAAAAATGGTGTTATAAGATATAATTTTAGTGACAACAGTATAAATAGTACTGAAAATAAATTTAAACTAGAAGTGTCCGATAATTCAGGAAACACTTCAATTTATGAAACTATTTTTTATAGGAAAGTAAACTAATACATGTGAAAAGAACCATCTACAATTTACTTACAATACTCATTCTACTGCCACTAATTACTTTTTCTCAAAAGAGTTATATCAAAGGGATTGTTTTAGATATGAATAATAACCCAATAGAAAATGTAACTATATCATCTACTTATAACAATAACAAATCAGGAGCTACCACTAATATAAATGGGTTTTATTCTATTGAAATTGATGCTTTAAAGGATGTAAATATTGTTTACTCTCATTTAAGTTATAAAAAAGTATCGCTTACAATTAACTTAAAAATAAATGAGGTGTATGAATTTTACCCTGTGATGGATGAGAATATTGAGCAAATTGAAGAGATTGTATTAAATTCAAATCAGAGAAGAGAGCTTGAAAGCATAATTAGTATAAATCCACAGATTATTAGAACAATTAAAGGTGCTCAGTCTGGAGTCGAAAATTTATTAAAAACATTACCCGGTGTTAATATTTCTAATGAGCTAAGTACTCAATATTCTGTTAGAGGCGGTAATTTTGATGAAAATTTAGTTTATGTAAATGGGATTGAAATATACAGACCTTTTTTAGTTAGGTCAGGTCAACAAGAAGGACTTAGTTTTGTCAACTCAAATTTAATTAAAAATATCAACTTCTCAGCAGGTGGATTTCAATCAAAGTATGGAGACAAATTATCTTCAGTCTTAGATATTGAGTATAAGAATCCACAGATAAATAATATTTCTGGAAGCTTGAACTTATTAGGTGGTCACGTTACTTTACAAAACATTTCAAAGAATGCTAAAACCTCCAACATATTAGGTGTTAGATATAGAGACAATAGTATGCTTGTTAACTCTAAAGAAACGGTAACTAATTACAATCCTAAATTTATTGATATTCAAAGTTTTTTGACCTCAAACTTTACTGAAAAATTCAGTTTAAATTTTTTAACCTATATGTCAGTTAATGACTATAATTATAAACCACAAAGTAGACAAACAAATTTTGGCACCCTAGATGATCCCACTGCATTAATTGTCTTTTACAATGGTCAGGAAAAAGACAAGTATCAGACTCTATTTGGTGCCACAAAATTAAATTATAAGGCATCTAAAAATTTAGACTTATCTCTTATTGCCTCTGCTTTTCAAACAAGTGAAAAGGAATACTTTGATATATTTGCTCAATATAGATTAGGGGAAGTTAATAATAACATTGGCGATGAAGATTTAGGTACTGTAGAGTTCTCGGAAGGGATCGGTAGTCAGCTAAGTCATGCTAGGAATAACTTAAATGCTCTAATATATAATCTCGAGCATAAAGGAGTTTTTAAGAAAAATAACAATAACTACGAATGGTCTGTAAAATTAACCAAAGAAGATATTAAAGATAGAATTGTAGAGTGGGAAGTAATAGACTCTACAGGCTACTCTATTGATCCTCCTTTTTTTGAAAATATAGGTGATCAACCATATACCCCGAATGAAGGACCTATTGTTCCATACCAAAATATCAGAAAAACTAATACCACGAAAACTAAACGAATTCAATCCTATTTCCAATGGAATAAAAACTCAGACATAGGCTCTTCCAAATTATACACAAATGCTGGTGTAAGGATGCATGGTTGGTCAATTGATAATGAAAAAACAAATTTTGTATTTAGTCCAAGGTTCCAAATTGGAATTAAGCCTGACTGGAGAAAAGACATGATATTTAAGTTAAGTGGTGGTGTTTATTATCAACCACCTTTTTATCGCGAACTAAGAGACTATAGCGGTCAAATAAATTATGATGTAAAAGCACAAAAGTCAATACAAATAGTAGTATCTAACGAGTACAGTTATTCGATTTGGAATAGACCATTTAAATTAACCTCGGAAATTTATTACAAGGACATGAGCGACATAAACGCTTACACAGTAGATAATGTTAGAATACGTTATTTAGCCAATAATAACACAAAAGCATATGCTTATGGGCTTGATATTAGATTAAATGGTGAATTTATTAAAGGAACAGAGTCATGGTTTAGTTTTGGGTATTTAAATACTAAAGAAAACATTGACAATCAAGGTTATATACCTAGACCATCTGATCAAAGATTAAAATTTGGAATTCTATTTCAAGATTACATTCCCAATATACCAGATTTGAAAATGTATTTAAATTTAGTTTATAATTCAGGTGTACCTGGTGGTGCACCAAGCTATGCTAGTGCTTACGATTATCAAAATAGACTTCCAGATTACAAAAGAGTAGATCTAGGAATATCTTACATGATGATTAAAGAAAATAGAAATTATAATAGAGGGTGGAGAAAGCACTTTAGTGAACTTAGTATTGGACTAGAAATATTTAACATGTTTGATATACAGAACTCAATAACTAATACTTGGGTTAGAGATGTTTATTCTAAAAGACAATATTCAATACCAAACTACCTAACTCCTAGAATATTGAATTTAACAATTGATATGAAGCTCTAAACTTATCCGTTTATCAGTTCTTTTAGCTGTGTAATAACGTAATCTATTTCTTTAACAGTGTTATAAATACTAAATGAAAATCTAAGAGAAACAAATTTATTTTGTTCTTCTGTAAGTATGTTATTCAAAACATGTGAGCCCGTATCAGATCCACTTTGACAAGCACTTCCTTTTGAGCAAGCGATTCCTTTCATATCAAGTTGAAACAAGAATAGTGCAGACTCATCTTTACTAACAGGAAACCTTACATTAACTAAAGTATAGGTTGATAGAGTTAAATCAGAACTTGAGCCATTAAACTCAACCCCCTTAATACACTTGGTTAATTGCTCAATAAAATAAGTTTTAATTTTTTTAATGTGACCCACTTCAGCTTCCATTCTATTAATAGAAATATTAAGTGCTTCGGACATACCAATAATATTATGCACACTCTCAGTACCAGCTCTACATCCTTTCTCTTGAGAACCACCAAAAATTAAAGGCTTTATAGGATTAGTTTTTTTAATATAAGCAAATCCAATTCCTTTTGGGCCATGAAATTTATGTGCACTTGCAACAAGGAAATCTATATTTAAAGAAGATAAATCTAATTTATAATGACCCACAGACTGAACTGTATCACTATGAAATAAAGCGTTGTGTTTATTACACAGACCAGAAACTAAATTCATATCTAAAATATTTCCAATCTCATTATTTATATGCATTAGACTAACTAAAGTCTTGGAAGTTGAAGATTTTAAAATTAATTCTAAATCAGCATAGTCAACATTACCTAGTGAGTCTAACTTAACATAAGAAATTTCAATAGGATAATCTAGCTCCAGTTGATCCAAGGTATGCGTTACAGCATGGTGTTCAATTTTACTAGAAATCAAGTGTTTTACTCCTAAATCTCTAACAGCACTTCTTAAAATACAATTATCAGCTTCAGTTCCTCCTGACATAAAAATAATTTCAGATGGAGAAACATTCAAGTGATCAGCAATTTGTTTTCTTGAAGATTCAATTAATGTTCTAGAACTTCTTCCAAAACTGTGTGTAGATGATGGGTTTCCATAGTGATTTTTGGCTATTTGAAACATCTCATCAACAACTTCATCTCTAATTTGAGTAGTGGCAGCATTATCTAAATATACAGAGTTCATTAGTTGTCAGTTAAGTATTAATTATATTTCAAATTCTTTTAAAGTCTCCTTGATAATTGATAAAGCAGCCATAAGTTGATCTTTAGTAATTATTAATGGTGGAGCAAATCGAATAATATTACCATGAGTAGGTTTCGCTAATAGTCCTTTTAAAGACATTGATTTACATATATTTAAAGCGGTCTCACTATCTTCAGAATCATTGATAACAATTGCATTTAACAGACCTTTACCCCTTACTAATTTAGCAATACCACTAGTTTTAATATATTTATTAATTTCATCCCTAAACAATTGTCCTAGTAATTCTGCATTTTCAACTAAACCTTCTTCTTTAACAACCTCTAAGGCAGCAATTGCAACTTTGCAACCCAAAGGGTTACCACCATAGGTTGAACCATGTTCTCCAGGCTTAATTGTAAGCATCACTTCATTTGAAGCTAATATAGCTGAAACCGGAAAAACACCTCCAGAAAGAGCTTTACCTAAAATAAGAACGTCGGGCTTAAAACCATGATGATCACAACATAACATTTTACCTGTTCTAGCAATACCAGTTTGAACTTCATCAGCGATAAATAAAACATTATTTTCTTTACAAAGATTAAATGCTGTTAAAAGGTAATCATCATCTGGAACAACTACACCAGCTTCACCTTGTATAGGCTCTACCATGAATGCCGCGACATTAGGATCTGATAATGCAATTTTTAACGCACCAATATCATTATAAGGAATTAATTCAAAACCTGGCATAAATGGACCAAACCCATTTGTACTAGATGGATCAGTGGAAGAAGATATAGCTCCTAGTGTTCTACCCCAAAAATTACCTTCAACAAATATAATTTTAGCAGAATTATTTGGAATTTTCTTCACTTCATAACCCCATTTTCTTGCTAATTTAACAGCCGTCTCACCACCTTCTACACCTGTATTCATTGGAAGGACTTTATCATATCCAAAAAAAGATGTTATAAATTTCTCGTACTCCCCTAACACGTCATTGTGAAATGCCCTGGATGTTAGAGTTAATTTTGTAGATTGATCAATTAATGCTTTTATTATTTTCGGATGACAATGACCTTGATTAACAGCAGAGTATGCAGATAAAAAATCATAATACTTCTTTCCTTCTACATCCCACACATAAACACCTTCACCTTTGTTTAACACTACCGGTAGAGGGTGATAATTATGAGCTCCAAACTCATTTTCTATTTCAATCGCTTTATCTGATAGACTTTGATGCATACAAATCGTTTAGTTTTGTTAATTTTACACAAATTTAAAAATATTTAGTACAGAAATATAACCTTAGTGAATTAAATGTCAACAATTTCTATTAATGAGAAGAAAAAAAAATAAAGAATTCAATAATATCACTATTGAACGCGTAGGCTCTAAAGGCAAATCTATTGGAGTTGCAGATGATGGTAAAACAATTATAATTGAAGGCGGAGCACCCGGAGATGTGGTAAGTATTCTGACTACTAAACAAAGAAAATCTTATTATCAAGGCAAAATTACAGAATTTCATAAATATTCTGATATTAGAACAACTCCTAAATGTGAACACTTTGGTGTTTGTGGAGGATGTAAATGGCAACATATTAAATATGAAGAACAATTAAAGTTCAAACAAAGTGAAGTAGAGAATAATCTAATTAGAATTGGAAATTTAGATCTTCCAAAAATTACTCCAATAAAAGCTGCTAAGAATGATTATTTCTACAGAAATAAAATGGAATATTCTTTTAGTGATGCTAGGTGGTTAAGTGTTGAGGAAATAGAGTCTAATAAAGTAATCGAAGAAAAGAATGCTCTTGGCTTTCATATTCCTGGAATGTGGAACAAAGTTGTAGATATTAATAAATGTTGGCTACAAGAAGATTTTACAAATAATATCAGGAATTCAATACGGGATTTTTCTATTAAAAATAATATTCCATTTTTTAATCATTCAACTCAAAGTGGAGAGTTGAGAACATTAATGATTAGAACTACTAGTACTGGAGAAATAATGATTTTAATTCAGTTCTATATAGACAATAAAAGTAATAGAGAACTTTTATTGAACTTTATCCGTGAAACATTTCCAGATACAAATTCTTTATTATACGTAATTAACAACAAGGCAAATGATACTATTTATGACCAGAAGGTAGAATGTCATTACGGTAATAGCTTCATTACTGAACAAATGGAAGGGCTTAAATTCAAAATAAACGCAAAATCTTTTTATCAGACAAATTCTGATCAGGCATATGAATTATACAAAATTGTGCGTGAGGTAAGTGAACTAAGGAGTACTGATATTGTATATGACTTATATACTGGAACTGGCACTATCGCTTTATTTATAGCTAAAAGTGCTAAAAAAATTGTTGGTATAGAGTCCGTGCCAGATGCTATAATTGCAGCAAAAGAAAATGCAATAAATAACGAAATAAAAAATGTAGATTTTTTTGTTGGTGATATGAAGTCCGTTTTTAATAATGATTTTATTAAAGCTAATGGAAATCCAGATGTAATAATTACAGATCCTCCGAGAGATGGAATGCATAAAAAAGTAATTGATCAAATAAAAAATATTGCACCAAAAAAAATCATTTATGTGAGTTGTAATAGCGCAACACAAGCTCGAGATCTTGAGTTGTTAAAAGACGATTACGATGTAATTAGATCACAAGCAGTTGATATGTTTCCACAGACTCATCATGTAGAAAATGTTGTACTTTTAAAGAAAAAATAATTATGAGGTGTTATTATCCTATTTATTTGATAATTATAGTTAGTTTTTTAATGGCCTGTGAAAAAGATGATATTTGTGCAGAAACTAATCCTAGTACCCCACAATTAGTGATTACTTTTAAAGACGCTAATAACACTACTGAAAATAAAACTGTAGAATCTTTAGGAGTATATGCTATAAAGAATAATGAGTTAATTCTGATAGAATCAATAAATGGCATAAATACGGATTCTATAGCAATACCCCTTAGGAATGATATTGAAATTTCTGACTTTAAATTTTATAAAAATTATTCTCTAATCGATGGAGTAATTGAAGGTGAGGAAAATCACATCTACCTAGATTACACTACAGTTGAAGTTTTTGTTTCAAGAGCTTGTGGATTTATAAATAATTATATTGATTTGTCAGTTTTTAATTATGATCCTAATGTATTTGGAACTCCAACAGGAACTTGGATTAGTGGATATGAGATTATAAACCCAATAGTAGAAAACGAAAACCAAGCACATGTTAACATCTTTCATTAGATTATTATTAGTTTTTACCATATCTGTAAATGTTTTTTCTCAAGAAAAAACAATAACTTCTGATTCTATAGAATATAAACAGAAATATGGCCTAAGAGTTGGGATGGATATAAATAAACTAGTTAACTCTTCGCTGAACAACAATTATAATGGAATTGAATTAAATGCTGATTATAGATTAAATAACAAGCTTTACATAGCTGCAGAAATTGGGTTTAGTGAAAATAATGTCATTGAAGAGTATTTAGACTTTACTTCTAAAGGAAACTACTTAAAGGCTGGTATAGACTATAATATGTATAATAATTGGTTGAGTATGCAGAATATGATTTTCTCAGGAATTAGGATTGGATATAGCAAATTTGATCAAAATATTAACAGCTACACTATATATGATACAAATAATCAAACTTGGGGACAAAGTTTTATAAATATTCCAATTAAAAACACAAACTTATCTTCTCTATGGATTGAATTAATACTTGGAGTAAAAGCTGAATTATTTAATAATCTATTCTTAGGGTTCAACTTTGAGGTAAAAAAAATGATCAAATCAGAAATAAAAAATAATATTCAAAATTTATATGTGCCAGGATTTAATAAAACTCACGAAGGGAGTTCTTTTGGAGTTGGTTTTGGATATAAAATATCTTACCTAATTCCTATTAGGAAGAAATAATTGTTATAAGTTTTTTTTTGCTTTCTTACTACCATCATATACTTCATATTTAACAAATGTTGATTCTAACTTAGCGTTAAATAATTTTATTTTCTTAGAAGGTTTTAATCCAACATATTTTAATGCTTCAACATTAGAAGTTATAAACCATGCGTTGCTATTTGAGTAATTTCTTTTTAGAGTATTCCCAATATTTCCATATAATTCTTCCATGTTTATTTCTAGACGTTCACCATAAGGTGGATTAAAAATTATATGTAAAAAATCGGTGTTAGATTTTGAAGTCTTAAAGTAATCATCATGTCTAATAGAAATAAAAGATTCTAAATTTGCATTTTTAACATTTTCAATTGCCTTAGTTACAGCACTTGGAGCTTTATCAATCCCATAGATGTTATGATGAAAATCTCTAGTTTTTTCTAATAGAGAGTTTTCTATTTTTTCAAAGAGATCAACATCCCAATCAGTCCATTTTTCAAAAGCAAATTCATTTCTTAATAAGTTTGGTGGTATGTTACAAGCTATCATTGCTGCTTCTATTAAAATAGTTCCACTTCCACACATAGGATCTAAAAGGTCAGATTGTCCATCCCATCCACTTAACATGATTAGTCCTGCTGCTAAAACTTCATTTATAGGCGCAATGTTAGTAGCTGTTTTATACCCTCTCTTATGTAATGACTCACCAGAAGAATCTAAAGATACATTACAAAACAACTTGTCTATATGAATATTAATTTTTAAATCAGGAAATTTCAAGTCAATTGAAGGTCTTTCACCTTTTAAGGCTCTAAATCTATCTACTATAGCATCTTTTGCTTTTAAAGAAATATATTGAGAATGATTAAAAACAGTTGAATGTACAGTGGAGTTAATGGCTATAGTCCCTTTGTAGTCTACATAATCTTCCCATTTAATTTTATAAATTTTATCATATAAATCTGCTTCATTTACTACCTTAAAAGATGCAATTGGTTTTAATATTTTAATTGCTGTCCTAAGACCTAAATTACATTTATACATAAACCCTTTATCTCCATAAAAAGTAACATTTCTCACGCCTTTTTTTACTTTTTGAGCACCTAGTTGAGTTAACTCATTAGCAAGAAGATCCTCAAAACCAAACAAGGTTTTCGCAACCATTTGAAAATTATTTTCCATAAAATATAAATATCAAGTTCAAAAATACTTTATTTTTGACGATCACTCAATTAATTCTATGCCTAAAAACAATAATAATTTATATGAATCTTGGTTTGACACTCCATTTTATCACATTCTTTATAAGAACAGAGATTACAAAGAAGCTAAAATGTTTACCAGTGAATTAATGACTTTTCTTAATTTACCAATTGAATCAAAGATTTTAGATTTAGCTTGTGGTAAAGGGAGACACTCAATATTTTTAAATAAAATGGGATATAATGTTACAGGGGTTGATAACTCAAGTAAAAACATTGTAAACGCTAAAAAATATGAGAATAACAAATTGAATTTTACTATTCATGACATGAGGGATCCTCTAGTTGATAAGTTTGATTTAATTGTTAATCTATTTACAAGTTTTGGATACTTTGATGATTTTGAGGATAATTTAAAAACTTTAATGAGCATAAAGTTGAATTTAAAAAAAAACGGAATTGCTGTAATTGATTTTTTAAACATCAACTATGTTAAAAACAACTTAGTTCATCAAAATACAGAAGAAATTGATGGAATAGAATTTAACTTAAAGAGGTATCTAAAAGATGGATTTTTAGTTAAAGAAATTAATTTTAAACATGATTTAGAAGAATATAATTTTGAAGAAAAAGTAAGATCATTAAATATTAATGAATTCAAAACAATGTTTAAACAAACTCAACTAGAAATACTTCATATATTTGGAGATTATAATCTAAATGAATTTGACATTAATAACTCTAAAAGATTGATTTTTATTTTTAAATAATTATATATGTATTTATACCCCTTTTTAGCTGTAATCATCGGATCAGTAATAGTATTGTTTTTATCAAAAAAAGCAATTCAAAAAAACTCTCAACTAACACTTGCATTTAGTGGTGCTTTTCTTTTATCTATCACAGTTTTTGACTTACTGCCAAGTGTTTATAGTGGAGACATTATAAATTCAAAGCTTGATGAAAAAGCTATTGGGCTTATGATTATGATTGGAATTCTATTTCAAGTCATACTTGAGTTTTTTTCTAAAGGAGCTGAGCACGGGCATATACATATTAGCAGTAATAAATTACCTTGGGTTTTACTAATTAGTCTGTCCCTACATGCATTTGTAGAAGGTTTCTCAATACATTTAAATCAAAACATTTTATATGGAATTTTTATTCATAAAATCCCCATTGCATTTATAATCACCACTTCTTTATTAAATACTGAAATTAAAAAATATAAAATTCTGGTTTTTATTACATTTTTTAGTCTAATGACACCCTTAGGGACGTTTATATCGAATAACAGTGAGCAGTTGATAGACTATCGTATATTAATTGATTCCTTTGTTGTAGGGGTCTTATTACACGTCTCCACTACTATCTTGTTTGAAAGTAACGAAGGTCATAAGTTTAATTTGGTAAAAATTTCTTTGATTGCTGGAGCTATTCTTCTAGCCTACTTTATTTAGTAGACCAAAGTTTTTTCAAATAGAATAAATCAGGAATATTATTTTTAGGGGTTAGTGGCTCTAGTTCTCCTGATTGAAAAGCTTTTTGAAGTATATCTTCAATAAAATAATCTTCACTTACTTCAGTTGGTAAATAAGTTTCTTTTAAAGACATATTAAACACTTTTGCTGTAGTGTTAAATATAAAAGCGTTAAATCCATTTTTTAAATCTTTTATAACCTCATACACTGTAAAACTAGTCTGTCTATTTATTAGCTTTATTAAAATTTGTCCTTCAGTCTGAGTTAATTTCTTTAATTCATCCGTAAACTTTCCTTCAATATACTTTTGAGTTCTTCTTATGTATTTTTTTCGAGTTCTTTTTCTTTTTATATCATTTACTCTTTCATATAAAGTTTCAAGCCTAACCGATGCCAGCTTGGCATAAGGATATACTTTAAGGGTTTTTCTTTTTAATATTAAGTATTTCCTATGCTCATTTCTGTTAAGAAATTTAATTGTAGGCAAAAGAATAATCTCATTTAACTCAATTGAGTTTTTCATTATTGAGTCTCCCTTTATGGCAATATAATTATCCTCTGTTTTATTTTCTTGAGAAAAAATAAATAGATTATAAACAAACATCAAGACCAATAAATAATACTTCATAAATAAATTAATTTATTACAAAAATAACTATAAATCAATACAAAGGAATATTGTAAAGTTAATTAATCATTAAAATAGCTACAATTAAAATAATTCATATTATTTTTACTTTGTTACAATAAATACTTAAAAAAATAATTAAATGGCTAAGGATAGTATATTAAATAAAAACTCTCTAAAATTTTTAGAAAATTATTTAAATAACCCATCTCCAACTGGATACGAATGGGAAGGACAAAAGATATGGATGGATTATCTTAAGCCTTATGTAGATGAATTTATTACAGATACTTACGGTACAGCGGTTGCTGTTATAAACCCTGATGCTAAATATAAAGTAGTTATTGAAGGACATGCTGATGAAATATCATGGTATGTAAACTACATTTCTGATAATGGATTAATTTATGTAATTAGAAATGGTGGTAGTGATCATCAAATTGCCCCAAGTAAAATTGTTAATATTCATACAAAAAAAGGTATTGTAAAGGGTGTCTTTGGATGGCCAGCTATTCACACTAGAATGTCAACAAAAGAAGAAACTCCAAAAATTGACAATATATTTATCGATGTCGGTTGTAAAACAAAAAAAGAAGTTGAAAAGTTAAATGTTCATGTTGGTTGCGTTATAACATACCCAGACGAATTTCATATTTTGAATAAAGATAATTTCGTTTGTAGAGCCCTTGATAATCGAATAGGAGGGTTTATGATTGCAGAGGTGGCCAGGTTAATTAAAGAAAATAAAAAAGAACTTCCTTTTGGCTTATATATAACTAACTCAGTTCAAGAAGAAATTGGCTTAAGAGGGGCTCAAATGATCGCTGATACAATAAAACCAAACGTTGCAATAGTCACAGATGTAACACATGATACAACTACTCCAATGATTGATAAGAAAAAAGAAGGATTTTGTGAATTGGATAAAGGTCCAGTTATTGCTTATGCACCTGCTGTACAACAAAAATTAAGAGATTTAATTATAAGTACTGCTAAGAAAAATAAAATACCATTTCAACGAGCTGCATTGTCTAGAGCAACGGGAACAGATACAGATGCTTTTGCCTACAGTAATGGAGGTGTTGCCTCTGCATTGATTTCACTGCCGTTAAGATACATGCACACTACTGTAGAAATGGTTCATAGAAATGATGTTGAAAGTGTTATTAAATTAATTTACAACACACTTCTGAATATTAAGAATAATGAAGATTTTAGTTATTTTAAATAAATTATTATTTCAATTTAATCTTCATATTCATTAACATTATATTTTTTTAGTGCTACTATCACTTTTGGAGATAGCAATAGCGTTGCCACCATAGTTGGAATTGCCATTAAAGCAAAGAAACTATCAATAAGGTTTATCATTAAACTCAATGATGTTGTAGCACCAATAATTATACTAAGAATATAGATGTAGTTATAATATTTCTTATTCTTATCACCAAACAAAAAAGACATACATTTAGTTCCATAGTAAGAGTAGGTGAACAAAGAAGAAATACTAAAAATTACAATACAAAATAAAAGCAAGTATTTACCTATATGCGGCATGGAGTGCTCAAAAGCTAACGCAGTTAGTGTAACCCCACTTACACCTTCATTTTTCCATACTCCAGTTACTAAGATAGCTAGAGCAGTTAATGTACATACCAACAAGGTGTCAATTGCAGGACCAAGCATAGCAACTAAACCTTCTCTTACAGGTGAGTTTGTTTTAGCAGCTCCATGAGCCATAGGCGCAGTTCCTATACCAGCTTCATTAGAAAAAGCACCTCTTCTAATACCTAGAATAATTAAAGCACCTAAAACACCTCCATATACTTGTTCACCATTATAATTTTCAGCCACAAAAGCATCAGTGAAAATCATCTTAATATACATCGGTAAAACATCGTAATTAATTATCAAAATAGCAATAACAGATAGCATATACACACCAACCATAAATGGGACTAACTTAGTAGCTACGTTACTTATTCGTTTTAATCCACCTAAAATCACTAAAGAGGTTATGGTTATCAATACAACACCAATTAAAATGTTAGAATTTAAGCTAATCGTGAAGCCTGTCGGTATAAGTAAAATATCATTAATTGCTTGAGTTAATTGATTAACATTGAAAAGAGGTAAAACTCCAATTAAACCACTTAAACTAAACATCACTGCCAATGGCCTCCACTTACTCCCCAATCCTTCAGTAATAAAATACATCGGCCCACCTTGAAGGTCACCATTTGAATCTTTACCCCTATACATTATAGACAAGGTAGATGTGAAAAACTTTGTAGACATACCAATAATCCCACTTATCCACATCCAAAATATTGAACCAGGCCCACCAATACTAATAGCTACTGCAACTCCAGCTATATTACCCATTCCAACAGTAGCAGAAAGGGCAGTTGATAGAGCGCTAAAATGACTAATTTGGCCGATATCATCTTTATTATCAAACTTACCTGTTAAGATTTCGATTGCATGAAAAAAATACTTAAACTGAATTAATCTAGAATAGATTAATAAAAAAAAACCGCCGCCAATTAAAACGATTAATAATGGTATTCCCCAAAGGAATGAAGCCAGGTTAGAAACAAAAGATTCTATATCACTCATAAGAATTTAGAAAATTTTCAACATTTGATTGTATTCGATTAATTATATTTGAAGTATCACTTTTAATGAATTTTTCTGCTGTTATATTCTCATATAATTCAATATATCTTTCACTAACCTCATGAATATAATCATCAGACATGTGCGGGACAGTTTGATTCTGCAAACCTTGAAAATCATTTTTTATCAGCCACTGTCTTACAAATTCTTTAGAAAGTTGTTTTTGTGGCTCCCCTTTTTCCTGCCTTAACGAATAACCTTCAGCATAAAAATACCGAGAAGAATCAGGGGTATGTATTTCATCGATTAAAACTATTTTACCAGATGATGTTCTACCAAATTCATATTTAGTATCAACAAGTATTAAGCCTCTTTTTTCGGCAATTTCAGTACCTCTTTGAAATAGCTTAAGAGTGTAATCTTCAAGAACTTCATAATCAGGTTTTGAAACAATACCTTTTAAAATAATATTTTCTTTAGAGATATCTTCATCATGCTCACCAAAATTAGCTTTAGTAGCTGGTGTGATTATAGGTTTAGGGAATTTGCCATTTTCAATCATACCTTCAGGCATATCCACACCACAAAGTATTCGAACTCCCTTTTTATATTCTCTTGCAGCATGTCCAGACAAGTAACCCCTAATTACCATCTCCACCTTAAAAGGCTCACAACTATGTCCAATAGCTATATTAGCATCTGGAGTTGAAATCAACCAATTAGGAACTAAATCCTCCGTCTCTTTCATCATTTTCGTAGCTATTTGATTTAAGATCTGCCCTTTATACGGAATACCCTTCGGCATCACAACATCAAATGCAGATAATCTATCTGAAGCTACCATCACAAGCAGATTGTTATTCAATGTATAAACATCTCTAACTTTTCCTTTATAAACTGCTGTCTGATTTTTAAAATTAAAGTCAGTTTTAACAATGGTATTATTCATATTTATCTCTATTCTAAGTTTTCAATATTTTTATAAGCTTCAATCACATCTTTAACTAATCTATGTCGAATCACATCTCTATCATCTAAAAGTATCATACCGACTCCTTTAACATCTTTTAATATCAATAAAGCCTCTTTTAAGCCTGAAGTAACTCTTCTTGGAAGATCTATTTGGCCTGGGTCACCGGTAAGTAAAAATTTAGCATTTTTACCCATTCTGGTTAGAAACATTTTCATCTGAGCGTGAGTTGTATTTTGTCCTTCATCTAAGATAACAAAAGCGTTATCCAAAGTTCTGCCTCTCATAAATGCAAGAGGAGCTATTTGGATTATACCTTTTTCTATATAATCATTTAGTTTTTCAGTAGGAATCATATCCCTAAGAGCATCATAAAGTGGCTGCATGTAAGGATCTAGTTTTTCTTTTAAATCACCTGGAAGAAAACCAAGATTTTCACCTGCTTCAATTGCTGGTCTAGTTAAGATAATTCTTTTAACCTGTCTTTCCTTTAAAGCTTTAACGGCAAGTGCTACAGCGGTATATGTTTTGCCTGTTCCTGCTGGACCAATAGCGAAAACCATGTCATTTTTTATAATACTATCAACAATTTTCCTTTGGTTAATTGTCTTAGCCTTTATAACCTTCCCTCCGACTCCATGAAGTATAGCTCCGTGACTTTTATTAGAAGTTTTTATTTCGCTAATTGAGCCACTTTTAATCAGGGTTTCAATTTCATTTTCGGAAATAGAGTTGTATTCTAAGAAATAATTAAAAATAATTTCAATTTTAGATTCAAATTCTATTAGTAAACTTTCATCTCCAAAGACTTTTATTTCATCACCTCTAGTTATAATTTTCAGCTTTGGAAAGCTGGATTTTATAAAATCTAAATTTTTATTTCTTAACCCAAATAATTCTTTTGGATCAATATTTTTAATTTTAATTATTCTTTCGTTCAATAGAAATCTGTTTTATTGATTTTATAGAGATGATTTTATTAAATTTGTAATAAATGTACATAATTTTATATCATATATTTTAAAAAAAATATTAACAATTTATAAATGTCAATAATTACATTAACTACAGATTTCGGTATAAAAGACCACTTTACAGCTAATATAAAGGGGGCTATTCTTTCAGAATTACCTGAAGCTAATATAGTCGACATATCTCATCAAATATCTCCATTTAACATATTAGAAGCTGCGTACATAATTCAAAACTCATACAAAAGCTTTCCTGCGAACACAATTCACATAATTGGCGTTGACTCTGAGCTAACTCCCGAAAACAAACATTTAGTAGTAAAGTTTGAGGGACAATATTTCATATGTGCTGATAATGGAATAATGAGCATGGCATGCTTAAGTATTGAACCAGAAAAAATTGTAGAAATCAATATTCATGATAAATTAATATCAAATTTCAGTGTTTTAGATGTCTTTGTTAAAGTAGCCTGCCATATATCTAGGGGTGGTACCCTCGAAGTAATAGGTAAAAGTATAGACAAAATTAAGTCAGTAAAAAATTTAACACCTTTTATTAATGAAGCTAAAAATCAAATTATAGGTAACGTTATCTATATTGACAATTACGGCAACGTTATTACTAATATTACAACATCTTTTTTTAGAGAGATTTCAAAATCTAGAGAATTTGAAATCTCTGTCAGGAATTATAAATTCAAAAAAATACATTCAAAATATAGTGATATAGTAAATTTCACTATTGACGAAAACAAAAGAAACAATGATGGTCAAGCTTTAGCAATTTTCAATTCAAGTTCAAACTTAGAAATTGCAATCTACAAAAGTAACCCAGTAAATTTCGGCACAGCAGCATCATTAATGGGACTAAACATTCTAGATACTGTTACTATAAACTTTAAATAGTTTGTAAAAAAACTGTTAATAAGTTTCTTTCCTTTATTTATCTGTTTGCAATATATTTGTAGATATAAATCTAAATTTCCAAATATGAAATTTATTGTCTCTAGTATTGCATTACTTAAGAAGTTGCAAATTGTTGGTGGGGTTATTAACTCATCCAACACAATCCCCGTACTCGATCATTTTCTTTTTGAAATAGAGAATTCTAATTTAACTATTACAGCAAGTGATTTAGAGACTACAATGAGCACCACTATTGATGTGGATAGTGAAAGTAAAGGTAAATTAGCTATTCCATCTAAATTATTATTAGATACACTTAAAACGTTTCCAGAACAACCGCTAACATTTATAGTACTGGAAAACAATATAATTGAGATTAACTCAAATCATGGTAAATATGCTTTAGCATATTCTGACGGAGAGCAATTCCCTAAAACTATCCAGTTAGACAATCCATCGTCAACAAAACTATCTAGCGAAGTCCTGTTAAAAGCTATAAACAATACTTTGTTTGCAGCTGGTAATGACGATTTAAGACCCGTGATGAGTGGGGTCTTTTTTCAGCTATCTAACAATAACTTGACTTTTGTTGCTACAGATGCGCACAAACTAGTTAAATACACTAGATCTGATTTTTCAGCATCGGAGACTGCAGAGTTTATAATGCCAAAAAAACCTCTTAACTTACTAAAAGCTACACTAAGTGACAATGCAGATGAAATAAAGGTAGAATACAATAATTCTAACGCAAAATTCATACTGGATGACACTTTAATAATATGCAGGTTAATTGACGGAAACTATCCAAATTACGAAGCTGTAATTCCAAAAGAAAATCCAAATGTTTTAACCATTGATAGAGTTCAATTTTTGAATTCCGTTAAAAGAGTTTCTATTTTTTCAAATAAAACAACTCATCAAATAAGACTTAGAGCGGCAGGTGCTGAACTAAACATATCCGCAGAAGATTTAGATTTTAGCAATAAAGCTGAAGAGAGATTAACTTGTGATTATCAAGGTGATGACATACAAATTGGATTTAACTCTAGGTTTTTATTAGAAATGTTAAATAACTTAACTTCTTCGGAGATAAAACTTGAGATGAGTTTACCTAATAGAGCCGGAATACTAAAACCAACTAGCGGTAGCGTTGAAGGGGAAAGTATAACTATGCTAGTTATGCCTGTTATGCTAAATAGCTAATGATTTTTATTTCTTAAAAACCACCAACCTAGCTTTAAACCCTGTTCTTAACAGCCATTTATTATTTGATAGGTTAACACCATTTTCATCAAAAACACTCAGCTGTGCAGTGTTAGGGCTAGACTCCCCTTCATTTAAAGCAAGAAATTCAATATTATTATACCCTTCTACTAGATCAATATCAATAGTATAATAAGTTCCAGTTAAGTTGATATTGGCGTGTATAACAATATTATTTAACAGTAGTTTTATTCTATCTCCATCAACATATTCATGGTCTCTACATTTTATTATAATATACTTTGACTCTGTTTCTAACTCACCTAAATAAAAATCTTTTCTAAATTTTGAAGAAGTAGTATTACCTTCTTTAAAAGTTTGCTTAATATCCCATGTCGGTGTTACTAAATCAGTCTTATTTGTTATATCTAAGTCAGGCTTCTTTAATGCATCATCTAAATTATAACTAAAAAAAGGAATCACTAATTTATTAGTCAAGCCCCTAACTAATGGTACTTTTACAGGGAATGTGTTTAAAGGTATTTCGTTGTCTTCCAGAGACTTTATTATTAATGTTTTAACAGATGTATCTTGCTGATAATAAGTCGAGTAGTTTAAAACAGCAACAATTAATAAAAAAAAATTATACCTCATTAAATAAATAAAAAATTATAGATTTGTTAAAGGTATTTAAAATAATCGTTTTGAAAATCTATATTAACATATTTTTAATTCAATCTTAGATGGATATAACTATAATTTTTGGTTACATAGGTGCCCTATTTGTAGGGATAACTTTAGGATTAATCGGCAGCGGAGGATCGATTCTTTCCCTTCCAATATTTGTTTATTTGTTTGGTCTTAATCCTATTGTAGCCACTGCTTATTCCTTATTCACAGTTGGACTAACTTCTCTAATTGGTTCAATTAAAAATATTAAGCTAAGATTAATTCATGTAAATACAGTTCTATACTTCTCATTCTCGGCAGCTATTGCAGTTTATATAACTAGAAAATATATAATAGGATTAATTCCAGATCAAATCATTTCAATTGGAGATCTGACCATTACTAAGGAGAAATTTTTAATGTTGTTTTTTTCAATTTTAATATACTTTGCAGCAATAGCAATGATTCGAAATAGAAAAGATAAAAGTAACAATGATAGAAGGGTGCTAAAATATGATAAGTTATTAATTTTAATTGAAGGAACTGTGGTTGGATTTATTACTGGATTAGTTGGTGCGGGTGGAGGCTTTATTATTATCCCTGTCCTAGTTCTCTTTAGTAAATTAGACATGAAAAGCGCTGTTGCAACATCTTTAGTTATAATTTCTATTAAATCATTAATTGGATTTATTGGGGATATAGAAAATCACAGTATTGATTGGTTATTTCTAGTTAAATTCTCCTCAATATCAATAGCTGGAATTTATATTGGGCAAGCAATTGGGATGAAAATTGACGGAGCTAAATTAAAAAAAGGTTTTGGTTATTTTATTATACTTGTAGCAAGCTCGATTCTTATCAAAGAAATTTTATAAAGTATTTAAACTAAAAACTCCATAAATAGCCAAAAGCTAAATTATACTGAGCGTAAAAAAAATCTTGACTAGCCTTGTCTGATTTATTTTCTGTAGTTCTAATAGAGGGTAAAGTAGCGTATCCACCTTTAACTTCGGTTTGAATAAAAAAGTTTTTAAATAAATTTATATTCAACCCCAATACAGTATGAAGACCATACCCAGATAAATAAAAGTTATCATTCCTGTTATTGTTAAGTAATGTAGCGTTTGTCTTAGGTAACATGAATCCTAAACCTAAACCTTTTATAGAGCTAACTTTTAAATTACCTTGTTCTAAAAATATATTATGTTTTCTGATTTCAAAATTTATATAATTTAAACCATCACTATGTTCAAATTTTAGAAAGCCTTCACTAATTGGCAATAAGGTATTGTCATACAAACCATCATATACAGTACCTGAGTTTTCAATAAATCCAGATATTCTTGATAATTGATTTTGCTCTAACACATACTTCATATGATCAATACCGAAAGATATATCTACATTCTCTTTTATAAAGTAACCTACCCTAAAATTATATTGAGGAATAGTAATTGTGCCTGGATTAAAATATTTATCAAAACTAAATTCAGTCTGTCTGTCTTGAGCAGCTGCATCATGTATTGTGAAATCGTAATTATCTCCTTTAAAATGAATGTCTGATTTTGAATACCATGAAAAGTTCCATCCCCAATAAGAATAAACATCCCCTTTATTAAAGGTACTGTTTGTTTGAGCTTTAGAATTCAAAAAAAATACATATAATATACTAAAAAGAAGAACTCTTAGATTAATAGGTTTCATTGTGTTTTATTAAATAAATGAGCAAATATATAAAACAAATATTTACTAGATTTTAAGTTAATTACAAATAACATCCACTTCAAGACTTAATTCGTCAAGAGCTGCTGAAAGTGTTATATCGACCCCTTCATTAGATAAGATTGTTTCTAAGCTAGCAATATCACTATCGGATAAGTCAGAGTAAATACAATTTAAATTATCTAAACTATCATTTGTAGCTAAACAATCAACTGGGTTTTGTTCCAGTAAATTAGAGACATTACTTAACTCACTGATAAAAGCTGTAGTTGAACTACTACACAGAGAATTATCATTATCACGATCATCGGAACATGAGGCTATTGATAAGAGTAAAACAAATAGTATTTTCTTCATGATTATTTTTTTAAAAAATCAAAAATATAACATTTACTTAAACTATAGGAGTAAATTAATATATGTTTTAAAATCTAAAAATATAAGATGAATTAAAATGCAATAATTAGCTTGAAAATATTTTTTGTATATTTAAGTATACCAATAAATCTTATAATTATGAAAAAAATTAAAATCCTTACTATTATAGCCATTGTTGCTATATCATATTCTTGTAATAATTCTGAATTACAGGGAATGTTGAATGAATCTGAAAATGGCATTATAGTAAGCGAAGAAGAAAAAGCTGAATTTCAAAATCAAATTGAAACTTTCAACACTTTCACAAAAGGTTTCTACAATGAAGATATCGATCTTCTTATGGGGGTTATGGCAGATTCTGCTAAGTGGAGCCCACCAAGCTACAATGGTAATCAAGTTTTAGATGTAGTTGCTTTTAGAGCTGCTGTCACTAATTATTTTGATACTTTTGATAAAATAACTTTTAACGAAGGAGAAGGTTTAGTTGGCTCTGACAATGCATTTTGGTCAGGATCTCTTTATTCTGCTGGCGAAACTAATACTGACCCTAGCGTTATGAGGGTTTACGGAACATGGTCTATGGTTCATACTGAAACTAGTGCTCCTGTTTACAATAAATGGTATGGGGTTTTAACATTTAATGAAGATGGTAAAATAGCTGTATTTTCTGATTGGATGGATGTAGGTGGAATGGAAACTCAAATACAAAATTTTGTTAATGTTAATTAAAATGTTAGAAAAGAACTGTCAATGTAAAAATTAGTATATTTACGATATAACATAAAAAACTAAAAAAAATGAAAAATATTTTATTAAATACAACAATTATCATTTTATTATTTGGTTGTAACAATAATGCTGTAAATAATTTAGTAGAATCTGTTACTCCTGATGCTGAAATCGTAACTGTAGAGGTTAAGGTTGAGCCTTCAACTGGGGAGCCAGTAGGCCCTCATACATCTATAGAATGGAGAGTTTGGGCATA